>Ga0068866_10000327_pt1 | contig 22510 bp, 23 predicted proteins | sample KBSMisM22_FD_66587 | JGI IMG/M metagenome (GOLD analysis project Ga0068866, IMG submission 66587) | Miscanthus rhizosphere microbial communities from Kellogg Biological Station, Michigan, USA - KBS Miscanthus M2-2 | ecosystem: Host-associated > Plants > Roots > Rhizosphere > Soil ... | reverse complement strand
GAAGAACATCTCCTCGACGCCGTAGTGCATGTGCATCGGACCTCCCGGGGCCTGCGGCAGGTACTCGATCAGCGACGCTCCGAGCTTGTCCGCCCCGAACGCGTGGCCGAACCACCGGGCGCGCTGATGGTCATCCACTTCATCCCAGGGCTCGTCTTCCAGGAAGTTCAGGCGGCGCATGCGCTCCTCCGTTTCCGTCGGATCCTTGTCAGGAGATCATGCTCGTCTGCGCGAGTGTGCGGGAATGTCCCTCGAGACGTGGCTACCATTATCGAATGAAGACTTTCAACCTCAACAGCGACGAGTGGGACGGGACCAGGGACCGTGAGGGCTGGCGCATCAAGGGCGCGCTCGTCGGCCAACACATCGGCGGTGAGCTAATCGGCGCGACCATGTCCGAGGTCGAGCCCGGCTGCAAGCTCTGGCCGTACCACACGCATTACCTGAACGAGGAATGGGTGATCGTGCTTCGCGGCGAGCCGACGTTGCGTACGCCCGAAGGCGAAGAGGTGTTGAAGGAAGGTGACGTCATCTGCTTTCCGCGCGGCAAGGAGGGTGCGCATCAGATCATCAACCGAACGGACTCGACGATTCGCGTACTGATGCTCTCCTCGATGATCCGCGGCGAAGTCATCGAGTACCTCGACACTGGAAAGGTTCTTGCCAAGGACTTCGCGGACGAAGACATCATGTTCGCGAGGCCCGGCCCTACGATCGAGTTCTGGGAAGGCGAGGACTAGCTCCGGTCGCGTCGACCGCCGCTTGGTCGAGGCGCCCCTCGCGGTCTGCTCCCGACGTGGCGTCGCGGTCGCGCGGAGGGCCACCGTGCCAGTCGAGACACAACGCCGTCGCGTCGTCACGCAGCTGACCCCGAGATGCCTGCAACACCGCCTCGGTGAGCTGTTGCACTGCCTCGCGAGCATGCATGTCCATGCCGGCAACGAGGATCGTGTCGATGTTCACATCCTCGGCGTCACGCTCCAGCATGCCGTCCGTCACGAACATGAGCCGGTCTCCAACCTCCAATGGCAGAGCCTGCACTCGGTAATCGCGTCCGTGCTGCAGTCCGAACGGAGGGTCAGCCTCCAGCGGAACTTGCTCGACGCGTCCCGCGCGCAGCCGGAGCGGCGGTGGATGGCCGGCGTTGACGATCGCCGCCGTCGCCGCAGCAAGGTCAATCCTTACGAGCAGCCCCGTGACGAACTGGCCCTCGCTCACCTGGTCGGCCAGCGCGTCATTCGCCAGCCGCGCCTGATCCTTCAGATCGACACCGCGCCTACGGGCGTTGCGCAGAGCCCCGACGAACACGGTCGCGAGCAGTGCGGCATCCATCGTGTGGCCCATCGCGTCGGTCATCGACAGGTGCAACGTGTCGCGCTCGAGCGAGAAGTCGAACGTGTCACCTCCGATCTCGCCCGCCGGCTGCAGCCAGGCCGCGAGCGTGAACTGGCCCGCCTCGCAGGTGAAGGCGCCCGGCAGCAGCCGATGCTGGATCTCCGCCGCAAGCGACAGCGGAACCGAGCGCTGGCCCCACTCGAAGAGGTCCGTGTAGCGGCGGTTCGCGATCACAACGTATGCGAGGAAGTGGCCGGCGAGTGCGACGTCTGCCACCGTCTGCTGCCCTGGGAAATCGTCCAGCCCCAACTCGAGTACCCCGACGGCCTCGCCGCGGCTAGTCACCGGCGCGAAGAGGCGAGCCCCGCTGTCCTCGGCGACCACCTCCACGGCCTGAGCCGACAACGCCCGCCCGTGCGGTGTTCCGAAGAGCGGTATGCGCTCCGCAGTCTCGTGCCCCTGCAGCCGCAATGTGCCCGTTCCACCCGAGTGGCCCAATCGAATCAGCGAGCGCCCACTGAAGTCGGCAATCAGGAAGCTGACCTCCCGAGCGCCGACCGCCTCCGCCAGCGCTGTCGCGAGCACATCGACCGCGGCGACCGGCGGAGCGGCCTCGACCGCTGCCAAGAGAGCATTCAAGTTCAACGGCGATCGCCGCCCCCCGCCCATCACTCCTAGCCTACGCCACCGTGTTTTTGGGGCTTACCTGGGCCGACCCTCCGCGTTAGTGACTGACAGCAGCGTTTCGGCGCATCGACTACCCCGGCGTGTCCGCGGACGGTCGCGTGAGCGGGCGGGACGCTCGGCTGCGCCAGTGTTCAGGAATGTCACCCGGCCGAGCCGTCGGTGTTAGTAGACCTTGACGATCTTTACCTTGCTACAGACGAAGCCTGAGCCCTTGGGCTGACAGCTGGGGACGACCTGGAGTTTGTGATTGGCCGCGCCGGAAATTCGATAGCTCGCATCACAGCTGCCTTTGCATGAGGAGTCGATCTCGGCCTTTACACGGTAGAGGCCGCTGTTTTCCTGGAGAACAGTCAGGGGCTTGCTCGGCGTGGCTAGCCCTCCCGCTCTCGGGCCGCCGTTCTGGCTGAGGAGCACTAGAACGGCAAGCTCCGTTCCCGCTGCCGGGGCCATGTTCTTCTTGACCGCCACGATCAGCTTGTGGGTCCGAACTGCCTTACTCGTCTTGGCCGCGGCCGGAAGGACTTCTGTCGCGCTCACGGCGAGCGCGAGAAAGACGACTGCTGCAATGAGAAAGCGACGAAACATGCTCCAACGGTACTGCGCTTGTCCAATGGCCCGCTAACGGACTTCTCCGCCGGGATCGATGTTCCAGGCTGTCGGGACTGTGGCCTGCGCCAGTGTTCAGGAATGTCACCCGAGCGTGCAGGCGACCGCGGCGAACCCACGGAAGTCATTTGACGCAATCGGTGTTTCCGTGTCGCCGCGACGGAGACGGAGAGCCTTGTCGAGCAAGGGCACAAGTTCAGGGTCGCGTTCCGCGAGCCATGCGGCCGCTTTGGGCTTGCTGCAGCCCGAACCGTGGTGGATGCCGAACGCGCATCGGGCGATGTTGAGCGTCCACTCCACGTAGTCACTAGCACTCGGCGCGGCTTTTGCGCGATCGCGTTCGCAGAGATCCGCAAGCCAGGCGCGCTGGCTCGCGACGAAGGTCGATCGATCAACCTCGGGAAAGAAGGTTTCCGGTGGGGGGCCGACGAGAGCTGTGCCGAGGGTTCTGGCGCCCAGGATGTCATCCGCCGCAGTGTGACTCGCGCCGAACTGGGGTTCTCCTCCCGGCGAGACGGAGATGCACTCACCGCGGATCCCCGCGGGCTGCAGCTGTTCTGCGGCGACGTATTCGATCTCTAGCCTCGCGCCATACGCCGTGGACTTCATCGCGGCGTGCAGACGTCGAAGCTTGGACAGAAGGTCGAGGTTCGGCCGATCGCGCAAAACGACGAATGCGTCGATATCGCTGCTAGCTGGCTCGAACGCCCCAGTGGCGAATGAGCCAGTCACGTACACACCGAGCACTGAATCGCCGAGCGACGAACGAAGGCCGGCGAGATAGGCGTCCAGTGTGGCAGCGAGACTGGGAATCGTCTTCATCCTGCCTGAACCTACCGGTGTCGGCTTGTCAGATCCTTGCCTGCCCCAGTGTGCTCAAGCCCGAGCTCAAGTCGATCAACATTCTCCGCCGATGCCGGCTTCGCCGGCGCCGGCTGCGGCCGCCGGAATCGAAATCGAAATTGCCGGGAGGCCGAAATCGCCGGAAGTCATCATGCTCCGCGAAGCGGAGCTGACTTCCGGCGATGGCCTCAGGCTGCCCGCTCGAGCTTGGAGGGAAGGAGCAACGCCGCGCCAAGTCCGATGAGCCCGAACAGGATGAGAGAAGCCATTGCCCAGGCGTACGACCGATATCCCGGCGCGACGACGGACACGATGATCGTCCCAGCGATCGCAGTGCCAAACGACGAGCCGAGGTTGGAGACGCTGCGTGAGAGCCCGGAGATCTCGCCCTGCAGCGCTTCCGGGAAGCTCGACTGAACGACATTGACCGAGGGCGTGAGCATCGCGCCCACGCCGAAGCCGATCAGGAACAGCCCGGGCACGAACGCCCAATCGCTCGAAGAGGCTTTGACCAAACCGAGCAAGAGACCGATCCCGACGATCGTCAGGACGAAGCCGGTCACGATCAGCGTCTTCTGCGCGTACTTCCTTGCCCAGCGCTCCGCAGCGAACGACGAGATGAGGATGCCGACGGTCGCTGCAGTGAAGATCACGCCAGTCTTGATTGCGCTGTAGCCGCGCTCGGTCTGGAGGAACACCGAGACCACGAAGGAGGTGCCCAGCAGCATCAGCCACTGGACGTTTTGAGTGACGAGGGCGAGGTTACAGGTCCGGTTCCGAAAGAGTCTTGTCGAGAGAAGCGGCTCTTTTCCGGCCCGCTCACGGCGCCGGATGAACAGGAAGAACGAAGCCAGGAACGCGGCTCCGATCCCGAGACAGATCGCAAAGAGGACGTTGTTCGATCCGGCCTGCAGGATCCCGAACACGACGAAGAACATCCCGACGGCGGAGAGGATCGCTCCGACTGCGTCGAACGGACGCGTCGGATCGGCGGGCAGTGGATCCACTAGGCGACGGCTCAGCAACAGGATCGTGGCGATCACGAGAGCCTGAAAGACGAACGCGGCCCGCCAGCTAATTCCCGTGGTGATCACGCCGCCGATGAGCGGACCGGCTGCCGCGCCGACGCCGCCGAGCCCGCTGATCACGCCGAAGGCCCAGGCCCGCGAGGTCACGTCGGCGAACCACAAGGTCGCAAGGATGTAGACCGGCGGGATCAGCAGAGCCGTGCCGACGCCTTCGAAAACTGAGTTGCCGAGAATCAGCACTCCGAGATTCGGCGCGATCGCACTCACGAGGGCGCCGATGCCGTAGAGCGTCAGGCCCATGGTGAAGCAACGCTTCCGGCCCCAACGGTCGGTCAGCTTGCTGCACGGGATCATCAGGACGGCCATGATCAGCAGGAACAGCGTGATCGTCGTCTGAACGCCCTTCACGGTCGTGTTCAGGTCCTGACTGATGTCCGAAATCATCACGTTCATGTTCGAGCCGGCGAAGCTGCAGATGAACTGCGCAAGCGCGAGCGGCGCGATCAGCCGCCGTATCGACGCACGTGACCGCTCCTCCGTCGAAGGCGGACTCACCGATACGGATCGCTCAGTCACCAGGCTTCCCCGCTGCGAGCCAATCAGGTCCGAGGACCGATCAGCATCACCCAGAGGAGATGAGATGGAGGGGCCGGAACCCCTGCCGAAACTCCCCGCCAATGAAATTGAACAGAGGCTGGCACCAATACTCAGCCGTTGCAGGTCGAGCCAGGACCATCAAGGACCTGGGCCCAGTCCGCAGCGCTGGGCCCAGGTGAGAGCGAGTTGGCGGCGTCAGGCTCCCGCAAGCGCCTTCTGCTTGAGCGTGTCGAACTCGGTCGCTGTGATCGCCCCATCGTCGAGCAGTTTCTTCCCCTTGGCGATCTGTTCGGCCGGATCGCTTGCCGACGCCACGGACTTGACGTAGTCGTCCATCTGCGCCTTTGACTGCTGCATCTGCTGTTCGTTTCGCTCCGCCATGCCATCGTGCTCGGCGATCAGGTAGATGAAAACGCCGAAGTACGGCACCAGGATCACGAAGATGAGCCATGCGGCTTTGCCCCAACCCGAGAGGTCGCGACGCCTGAACACATCGCCGAAGACGGTGATCAGAAGCCAGAACCAGATCACCCACGCGAAGAACACGAGCATCGTCCACATCACATCGAGAAATGGGTACGAACTGGCTACCACGATCAGTCTCCTTTGCCGAATCGATTGCGATCAGCCCCAAAAACCTCTTGGAGCCAAAGCGCCTAAGCCTTTCTGAGAATCGATGTCTATCACTCCACTCGGATGACTGCGACGGTTGGCGTCCATGGTGGCGTTTCCCAGTCCGCTGAGTGGAGGCGGCGAGAATCGGACCCGCACAAGATTTCAATCCGTGATCGCAACCTCGAGGAAGCGCTCGATCATGGGCGTCACCTGCTCAGGTACCTCGAGCTGATGAAAGTGGCCTGCGCCGACGGTCATGCCGACGTGAAGGTCAGGTTTGAACGGAAGTAAGCGCGCAGGATCATTGCTCTCGTCAGGCCCCGAGCTCAGCACCAGAAGCGGCACGGTGCACAACGCCAACGCCGCGACGCCGTTCCACGCGACGAGACCTCGGATTCCCGCCGCTGCCACGCTCAAAGGTACGGAGCACATCGTCTTCACGATTCGATGTCTCTGCTCGGCATCAGCTGTCGGCCCGAGGCCGTCCTCGACCCACGTACGCCGAACGGCTTCGCCGTCGGGACCCTCGAGCTCCATGGCGAATCCCTCGTAGATACGCCCAATCTCGGGCGGCGGGTTGATCGGTCCAGGGTCATCGGCAATGACCGCAGACGGCAAGGATGGGTGTCTTGCAGCGAGCTCAATTGCGATCATGCCTCCGAGGCTGTGGCCGATTACGACCGGCCTCGAGACACCGATCTCCGCGCAAAGCCAGGCGAGATCGTCGGCGAGGCCCGGCAGGTCGTACCCGTCCTCGAGCCGATCGCTGCCACCGCAGCCGCGCAGATCAAACGTTGTTACCGCATGCGACGATTGGAAGTACTCGAACTGGGGCTTGAAGAAGCTGTGGTCGCAACACCAGCCGTGGACGAAGACAAGCGGCGGATCCCCGCGTCCGGCTTGCTCGTAGTACAGGCTGAGGTCGTCCCGCCTCGCGTAGGGCATGGGTTCTCCTTCCGGCGATGCGAGATGATTTTCTCACTCGCGCCTGCTCAGGACGATCGGCTCGCCCCGAGGTATGTTCCGTAGCGGCGCTCATGCTTGGCACGCCAAAGACCTGGCATTACGGCCTCGTTGCGAGGTGGTGGGCCGAGTTCAACGAAGACGGCCGCGAGATCGGGTACTTCCAGAAGTACGTCGAGCGCGGTCAGCCCGCGCTTGATGTCGCGTGCGGCACGGGGCGCCTGCTCATCCCGTACCTTCGGGCCGGCCTCGACGTCGACGGCTGTGATGTCTCCCCCGACATGATCGCGCTCTGTCGCGAGAAAGCGGAGCGCGAAGGCCTTTCCCCCACCCTGTTCGTACACCCGATGCACGAACTCAAGACCCCGCGGAGGTACAGCACGATTTTCGTCTGCGGCGGCTTCGGGCTCGGAAGCGACCGGGAACGCGACACAGAGGCTCTCCATCGCTTCTTCGAGAGCCTAGACGCAGGCGGGACGCTCGTCCTCGATAACGAGAACCCGTACTCGTCGGAGTGGCCCTGGCGGTACTGGGTCAAGGACGAGCGCACCGATATTCCGCGAGCGTGGGAGCCGCTCGATGCGGCCGAACGTCGGCGCGGGTCAGACGGCGCCGAGTACGCGCTGCAATCCCGAGTGGTCGATCTCGACCCGCTCGAGCAGCTCGCGACGTACGAGATGCGCGCCGCGATGTGGCGCGAAGGCGAGCTCGTGCAGGAGGAGGAGCATACCCTGCACATCAGCTTCTACTTCAAGAACGAGCTGCTCCTGATGCTCGAACGCGCAGGCTTTACCGACATCGTCGTCCACGGCGACCACCGTGAAGAAGCACCCACGAAGGACAGCGACTTCATCATTTTCGTCGCGAGGAAGCCGTAAGACAGGCGGCCGGAGCGCCTCGCCGAACCAGGGCCGTGGCCGTCGACGTCAACACGCACGACGGTTATAGAATCCGGCCCCGCAGAGAATTCAGCCCTCAGATCGCCGGCCCAAACCCCGCGATCCCAGCGTCCAACCACCAATCCATGGAGGTCACGCGATGAGCAGCCGACTTCGACGTTCCCTTGTTCTGACGACCCTGCTGGCCCTGTTGCTCGGGGTATCCGGCACCACGGCGCTGACCGGCCGCGCGGCCAATCCGCCGAACACCAAGGTCTCCGGTATCGACGTCGACACGACGACGATCCCACAGCTCCAGAAGTTGATGAACTCGCATCGGATCAACTCCGTCAACCTGATGAACTTCTATCTCCAGCGCATCCGCCGGCTCAACCCGATGCTGCACGCGGTGATCACGGTGAGTCCGACGGCCCACGCCGACGCAGTAGCTGCCGACGCAGCGCGACGCAATGGCGACCACCGCCCACTGCTCGGGATTCCGATCATCGTCAAGGACAACATCGACACCACCGGCATGCCGACGACAGCCGGCTCCTGGGCGCTCGCCGGAAGCACGCCCGGCGACGCTTTCATCGCGCAGAGGCTGAAATCCGCCGGCGCGATCATCATCGGCAAGGCGAATTTGTCCGAGTGGGCCAACTTCCGGTCCAACCCGTCCTCGAGCGGCTGGAGCGGCATCGGTGGCCAGACGAACATGCCCTATGTCCTCGATCGCAACCCGTGCGGCTCGAGCTCCGGCTCCGGCGTCGTCGCGGCTGCTGATCTCGCGGTTGCGGCCGTAGGCACGGAGACGGACGGCTCGATCGTCTGCCCGTCCGGCGCCAACGGCGACGTCGGAATCAAACCGACACTCGGGCTGTGGAGCCGCGCGGGCGTCGTCCCGATCAGCGCCAACCAGGACACGGCAGGCCCGATTGCCCGCAATGTGACCGACGCCGCCGTGCTCCTCGGCGCGGCGACCGGCGTCGACCCGAACGACAACGCGACCGCCGCTCAGACCGGCCACGCCTTCACCGACTACACCCAGTTCCTCAACGATCACGCCCTCCAGGGCAAGCGGATCGGCGTCTGGCGCGCCGGCACCTACGACCCGGTGTTGGTGGGTCCGGTCGTCGAGCCGATCCTCGACCACACGATCGCCGCGCTCGAGGCTCGAGGGGCGACCGTGATCGACCCGACCGACATCGACCTGTCGGCGACCATCAACGAGGGTCCAGCGCTCTCGTGCGAGTTCAAGAGCGACATCGCGACTTACCTTCAGACCTACGTTCACGGTACGAACCCGGTGACACACCAGCCATACCCGCGAACGCTCGCCGACCTGATCGCTTTCGATGCGGCCCATCCGAACCTCGAGGGACCGTGGAACGATGCGGTCTTCGAGGGTGCCGACGCGACGAACGGCCGTGACGCGGCTTGCGCTGCCCTCCGCGCGGCGACGACGCCGCCCGTTCAGGCGGCAATCGACCAGGTCATGGCCGCGAATCACCTCGACGCGATCATCGCGCTCACCAACGGCCCGGCATGGCCCACGAACGACAACCCGAATGAAGGCGATCTCAACGGGCACTTCGAGTACTTCGTGGGCTCGTCGACGGCGGCTGCGGTGTCGGGCTACGCGGACATCACGGTGCCCACCGGCCACGACGCGGGACTACCGCTCGGGATCACCTTCATCGGCGGCCGCTGGGCCGAACCGAAGCTGATCGGCCTCGCCTACGACTACGAGCAGGCGACGCATGTTCGTGTCCCGCCGCAGTTCATCCCGACGATTGGTGACGCGTTGTTCCCGGGCGTCCCAAACCCAGCGGATCAGGTGCAGGCGTGGCGAAAGCAGGCGACCAAGAGTCAGCGCGACCTCGTCGTGCGCTTGCGATAAAGGAATACCTCGAGACGATGAAGCCCGGCCACTAGGCCGGGCTTCGTGTTCTTGGCCGCCTGCTCCGCACTCACCCGACGCGTGCCCGTCGAGGCTTCTTGGCGGGTGAAACCGTACGGCGCATCACGCAATGGTTCTTGCCCTTGGGCCGGTCATAGCTGAAGCCGGTCTGCTCATAGAGGCTGCGCGTGGTGTTGTAGAGAAACGAGGCCGAAATCTTCTTGCCCTGCGTGTCCTGCGGATAGCCCTCCACGACGCCCCCGCCGGCCTTCGCGATCAGGTCGACGGCGCCCTGAAGGGCGATACCTGCGACGCCCTTCCGCCGATAGTCCCTGTCGACGAAGATGCACGTGATGCGATAGTCGGGCGGCTCATCCATACTGGTCGCCTCGTATTCCTTCCTGTGATGGATGTTCGGGAGCTCGTCCGGAGAGCCGTACTGGCACCAGGCCACCGCGGCGTCGCCGTCGAAGACCAGGGCGGCATGAGCGTCGCCCTCGCGAACGAGACGCTCCTTCCAGGGGCGGCCTTTTTCGCCCTCGGGCCTGCCGACCCGCGAATGGAACCAGGTGCACCAGCAGCCGCCGAACCCCATGCCCTTGTGCTTCTCGGCGAGGCGCTCGAACGCACCCCAAGTCGAGGCATCAAGGGCTTTGATCGCATAGTCGCTCATACGCCCCTCCGTCACCGGCTCTGCTCAGGCTGACGAGTGAGCGAGTCTACGCGCGTCCTGTCTGGCATGGGCCACGGTGTGTGGCTGACGAGGAGCCGGCTGGCATAGGGTCATCAGATCCAACTCCTGCGAAGGGATGAGTTATGTACCTCGGTATCTACGACATCGACGGAGATTCCCGCGAGTTGCTTGTTGCCTACGATCGACTCATCGCGGGGATGCCCGAGGGTCAGCTTTTCTTCCACGCCTGCGCCGTCCGTGAGAACGGGATCACGATCTTCGACGCCTGCCCGACCAAAGAGGCGTTCGAGAAGTTTTCGACCAGCGCGGAGTTTCGCAACGCGGCGGAGGCGGCCGGACTTCCCTGGCCGAGCAAGATCGAGGGACTCCCGCTTCACGCCATACGCGCTCGCGACGGTGTCACGGTCACCTAGTCGAAGCACGCTGAGCTCCTCCGCGAACAGTCGGCGGCCGAAGAAGAGCCGCGGCCTAAGCGGGCCTAGCTCAGGCCGGAGGAGCTCGCCCCGTGGCGGGAGAGCAGCTCCACGAGATTCCCGTCCGGGTCGGCGACGAACGCGATCTTCAGTCCGGGCTCAGGCGTGTCGCGGGGCGTCCAGACGGAGCGGCCGCCCGCCTCCACCGCACGCGCGTGGGCATCGTCGAGGTCAGCCACTGTCCAGGCTGTGTGGGGGACGCCGGCGCGTAGTGCCGCAATGGGCTCGTCCCAAGCAGAGGGCTGAACATCCACTGCGAGCAGCTCGAGCCGCTCGCCCGTCGGCGCGAACATGAAGGCGACACGGCCCGGCACACCGGCGGCGGTCTCGTGCGTCAGTCCGAGCGCCTTGCGGTACCACGCGACGCTGACATCGAGGTCTCTGACCGGTAAGCCGACGTGGTGGATCCGAGCTGGCTGCATGCAGCCTCCTTCGCGTGGTGCGGATGTCGGGTTGAAATAGAAGCACGATCGGCTGCGCCAGCGTCCGTAAATGTCACCTGACGACTACGAGCTTGCCACCATGAACACGGTGCAAGATGATGCCGTCATGGCTAGGGCGTCTGACACGCAGACGGTGGCGGCGGCCGATGGTCGGACGCTGACGATCGCGGAGTGCGGCGACCCGGATGGGTTCCCAGTCTTTTGGCTGCATGGCACGCCAGGCTCGCGTTTCGCTGGGCAAGGCCTCGCGAGCGCGTATGCGGATGTCGGAGCGCGCGTGGTCACCTACGACCGGCCCGGCTACGGCGGCTCGGATCGCCTCCGCGGCCGACGAGTGGTGGACTGCCTCGCTGATGTTTCATCGATCGCAGACAGCCTCGGTCTTGAGCGGTTCGCCGTGACCGGCGTCTCCTTTGGTGGGCCGCACAGCCTGGCCGTTGCCGCACGCCTGTCCGGGCGGGTGGCGAGAGCCGAGTGTGTAGCGGGGGTCGCCCCGTTCGACATGCCCGGCTTCGACTGGTTCGCCGGCATGGACGCGGTCAACATCGACGAGATCGGCTGGGCACAGGAAGGTGAAGACGTCCTCGCCCGCGAGATCGAGCGGATGGCGGCTGCGTGGCTCGAACGCGTAGCCAACGACCCTTCCGACCCGGGCGAGGTGGAGTTCTCCGAGGCTGACCGTGCCGTACTGGCGAATCCCCAGCAGCAAGAGGCGATGCGACGAATGCTCAACGAGGCGTTCCGCCAGGGCGTCTGGGGCTATGTCGACGACACCCTCTCTCTCATCCAACCTTGGGGCTTCGACGTGACCGAGATCCGGGTCCCGACCCGCATCCATTACGGCCTGACCGACGTGCTCGTGCCGCCCCAGCATGGCGAGTGGCTCGCTCACAACGTGCCCCGTGCCGAGGTCGTCATCGATGAACAGGGCGGCCACTTCGCTGATCCCAAGCTCGTTACGGAACGATTCGGCTGGCTCGTCCAGCCGATCTGAAGCTCCCTACGCCGCGCCGCTCAAGATGACGGAGGCTGCTTCCGGCCTCACGACTGGCGTGGGCCAGGGTTCAGGGAGGTCCAGCGAAGACACTTCGAGCAGGGCGCGGCGTTGACGCGGTTATTGGCGGCGCTAGTCCCCGCTTGAGACGCGAGTAAAGCCCCCGAGGTGCTCGGTGTGAAAGGCGATCTCGACGCCCTCGCCTGCCTGCTGCTTCAGAGCCGCGAGCATCTCCTCGCTCGGTTGCCCGAAGACTTGGATCCTCACCGTCGCGTCGAGCGTCTCGGCATACGCTGCTCGTGCTCTCTCGGCAACAATCGCAATGTGCGCCTCCATCGAGGCGGCGTCCGGGTGAACCTGGACAACCGAGACCTCATCTCCGGCTTCGTTCACGTACTCGTTGAACGCGATCAGGCGTGGCTCGTTGGCCTCGACGAATTCGACGAGACCCGGCACGCGCGCTCGCTCGCTGTCAAGTCGCCCAGGCTTGAGGCGATTCGTTGCGATGAAGATCAACGGTCCCTGCATTCCGACTCCTTGTCCGTGCCTTTGCCCGCAACCAACCTGCGCGAGTTAGAAATGATTCGTGTACGAGAGGAAGCGCCACCCGTCCGGAGTGGCGAGCAACTGGTAGCTCGTCCAGGTGTTTCGGACCACCTGCCCGTCAGCGTCGAGCGCATTCCAGTGCACGGTGGCGAAGACGGAGTGCTCGCCAAGTTGGCGAGTGTCGATCTCGACCGGCGTCCATTTCTCAGCGTCCGCCGCAAGGCGATAGGCGGCAATGGCCGCGGCGAAGTGATCCCACACCGCGTCGCGATCCAACATATGGATCGCCTCTCCCCTCCGCACCGCAAGCAACGGCGAGAGACAGAGGCTTGTCACACCTTCCACATCGCCATCCGTGTAGCAGCGCGCGTATTCGTCGAAAAACGAATCGACCGTGGCGGACATGGGAGAACTCTGGCAGCCGTAGCTGGCTTGGTCAATCTCGGCCCCTGCGGACTGGTCCGCTGGGTTAGCGGTGCAACCCGGAATGACGCCATAGGATTGCGCTGTGGCGTTCACGCTCAGCAACATCAAGGAGGATCTGGAGGACATCGGCCCTAAGTTCGACGGCGCGCCGGATCTCGAGTTCCGCGCGGCGACCAAGGCGCTCGGGCTCGAGAAATCCGCCCTGAGCTACCAGCACGTCCCGCCCGGCTATCGCTTTCCGTACGGCCACACGCACATGAAGCAAGAGGAGGTGTACGTGGTCGTGCGCGGGAGCGGGCGGATGAAGGTCGACGACGAGATCGTCGAGCTCAAAGAGTGGGACGCGGTGCGCGTCCCGCCCGGCACGTGGCGAGGCTACGAGGCCGGGCCAGAGGGCCTCGAGATCCTCGTCATCGGCGCGCCCAACCTCGGCGAGGATCCGCGCGAAGACGTCGATGGCCAGCGCGACTGGTGGGCTGACTAGCCGAGTTGTCGGGACGTTTGATCGTCTCGGTCGCCGCGCAAGCCGGCGCTCGACATCGAAGCCGTGACGTTCCTACCTCAGTCGAGGCAACTCGGAAGAACACGTCGCCGGAAGTCATCAAGGCCGTGAGACGCCTGGACTACCCGGCGTTCCAGATGCGAACTAGTAACCCCGCGAAGCCGCGTATTCCTCGGCCACTCGTTTCGGCACGACAAACGCCCAGGCGTCCTCGACGAGGTCGCGCATTTCGTCGGCGTCGATAGCGGCCAGGCGGACGTGAACCCAGTGATATCGGAGGTCAGCCTCGCTCGGCAATGAGAATTTGTCCGGGTCGGACTCAACGAGCGCGTCGCGCCACTCCTTGGGAAATGCGAAGCCCATTGTCGAGCCGTCACGTGAGAAGGACAGAAAGACGATGCGGCCAACCCGGAACTTCAGCCGGCCGCGCACATACCCCTCAGTGCTGCGAGGAAGCGTGAGCGCAAGAGCGCGGACCTCGTCGATGGTCGCCACGCCTCGACACTAACCGGGGATACCCGAACTCCACAGTGTGCACGCCGGCGGGATCTCGCCGCCACGGCGGGCTTTGCCGGTCGCGGCCACAAAACTCAAATCGGAGAAACAGAAACGCCGAGAAGTCATCATGGCCGCGAAGCGGCCGGACTTCCCGGCGTGATGGAGGCGGCGGGAATCGAACCCGCGCAACGTTTCGGCCGTCAGGACCTTGTCCCTCAGGCGCCAGCGCCGCCGCACACGCCTGGGCTCTCCTGCGTGAGGTGCGAGTCATCAGACCGCGGCGCGATGCCGTTGGCGCATGTAGTTCGAGGATTAGGCGCAGTAGAGTCGGTCGCCAAAGCTCCAGTCGGACGGCTCGGGGTTGTTCACTGCCCAGACTACGGCCTTGGATCCGTCGCGGGCAACCTCGACGTCGACCTGGTAACTGAAAAGGCCTCCGTGGCCCCAGGCGAAGCCGCAGGGTAGCCGGTAGCGCCAGATGCCGAGCCCGTAGCGCAGGTCGGGACGGTCTGTAGCGATCGTTCCTGTCATCTCTGCGAGCTCCTTTGGTGCCAAGAGGTTCCCGCCGAGCAGCGCGCGGAAAAAGGTCGCGACGTCCTCGACCGTGGAAATGATCCCGCCGTCGCCGCTCACCGGACGGCCGAAGTTCTCCACCTGTCCCAGCCACGGCGTCATGCGTTGTGCGCGATCGCTGCCGTAGCTCGTGCCCTGGAGGTGGAGGCGGCGGATGATTCTGTTCGTGACAACCTGATCGAGGGGCCGCCCGGTGACCTTCTCGACGATCAGCCCGAGAAGCACGAAGTCGGAGTTGGAGTACGCGCTAGAGGTGCCGGGCTCGAACAGCACCCCCTGAACGGCTATCCGCTTCGCGCGGACGAGAGGCGCGTCCGATGGCGCGAAGTCCGAGGGGATGCCGCTCGAGTGATTGAGCAGCTGCCTCATCGTGATTCGCGGGCGTGCCGTAAACAGTCCCGGCAGCCACTGCTGCACCGTGTCGTGAAGCTTCAGACGGTCTTCACCGACGAGCTGCAGGACGACGGTGGCGACGAACGTCTTCGTCGTGCTCTCGATCGCGAAGCGATCGTCCGGATCGGCCCGGCGCTTTGCGCTCGAGTCGGCCCATCCGGCCGCACCCTTCCACGTCCCCTCGGGCGTGACCACGATCGCGACGGCAGCACCCGAATCGCGGTCCGCGAGCTTCTGGAGCTCCCGCGTATATGTCGGCCGATCGAGCGTGGGTGGGGTTGCGTGCGAACAGGCCGGGAGTGCGCCGGCCGCGCCGGCGGCAGCGATGGCGAGCGCGACGGCGCGGGACGTCACCAGCGTCGTTTAGTTGCTTTTCGAGCGCGCCCAGGTGGCCCCCCAGCCGTCGCTCGTCGTCGGCGTGCGGGTGAGGTTCCGCTGCCCGCTCCCGTCGGCGTTCATCATCCAGAGGTCTGCCGCCGGCGGGGGGGACGGCGGCGGCGGCTCGCCCGTGGCGGGCCTGGGGTTCCACGGGTGGCGGAGGCGGACGAAGATGAGTTTCCGTCCGTCGGGCGACCAGCTCGGACCGTGGAACGCGACGTTCCGCGCCAGTCGACGCAGTCCGCTTCCGTCGGTGCTGACGACGGAGATTCCGGCGTCGAAGAAAGCGATCTTCCGCCCGTCAGGCGACCAGGACATGAACGTCTCCGGCGTGATGTCGTGGGTCAGGGCACGCTTCCCGGTTCCGTCAGCGTTGATGACGAAGATGCGGTTCGAGCGCCCGTCGTACGCGGAGAACGCGATGGTGCGCCCGTCGGGTGACCAACCCCCGGCCCACTCTTCCGCGTCCGTCGTGTGCGTCAGGTTCCGCTGATCGCTCCCATCCGCGTTCATCACGTAGACGTCACGGTACGGCCCGGAGGCCGAGCTGCTGCCCCCGACCCAGAGGGGCTGCCCAGGAGGCACTGCCGAAAATACGATCGCCCGCCCGTCGGGTGACCAGGCAGGACCAACCTCGTCGCCGGGCTTGCGCGTCAGGTTCCGCTGGTCGCTGCCGTCCGCGTTCATGACGAAGACGTCCGCCCCCGAGCCGTCGCGCCAGCTCAGGAAGGCGATCTTCCCTCCGTCCGGAGACCAGGCCGCGTCCCCGTCGGGCACAGCGTTCCGCGTCAGCCGCCGGAGCCCGCTCCCGTCGGCATTGATCACGAAGATCTCGTCATTGCAGGCACCGGCCCGGTCACACAGTCCCGCGCTGCCACGCAGCTGCATCGCAAAGGCGAGCTTCCGCCCGTCGGGCGACCAGGCAGTGCGGTGGTTGCCTGCCAGGCTTTGTGCCAGCCTCCGCTTCCCGCTCCCGTCCGCGTTCATGACGTAAAGCTCGTCCGAAGACTCCCCCCTGCCGCCGTTCACGCTGCGCAGGAAGGCGATCTTCGACCTCGGCGTCCCGGCGGCGGCGCCTAACCGTTCCGCGGGTGCCGGCGACGCGGTCTGTGACTGCCCGGTGCGCCCGAAGCCCACGTAGAGCGCGATCCCAACGACCGCCGCGAGCGCCACGGACGCTGCAAAGATGCGCCTCCGACGCCGCGCGCGCTGCCTCGCTTCCTCAATCAGTGCCTCCACCAGGGCCTCGCTCTGCTCGCGGTCGACGGGATCGCTGGAGCGAGGCGGGCGAGGCGGAGCGGTAACGGCCACGGCTGCCTCCCTGAGTTATTTGAGCTATTGTTACTAGCATCATGCTGAATGTCAAGCTCGACAGACGCGATCCCACCGATCTCTTCGCGCAAGTCGCCGGCGAGATCCGGCGGGCGATCGCCGAGGGCGAGGCAAAGCCGGGTGAGCGCCTCCCGCCCGCCAAGGACCTCGCCGCCGTCCTTGGGGTGAATACGAACACCGTCCTGCGATCGCTACGGGTGCTCCGCGATGAGGGACTACTCGAGTTCCGCCGCGGGCGTGGCATCTCGGTCGCGGGCACACCGGAACTAGGCGCGGTCGTCCAGCGAGCGCGGGAACTCGTCACCTTCGCCCGCCACCACGGCTATAACGTCGACGAACTCGTTGAAATCATCGAAGACATAGCCTGAAGGCCGGTAGCCCATGCCTCGGGATCGTCCCCGAGACTCAGCCACCCTGGCTCGAATCAGTCCGCCCGTCTGTAGTGCTGTACCGCGGGCTCGGACGGAGTGGAGGCGGCGGGAATCGAACCCGCCAAAGATTCCCGCCGTCAATCACGGTGGGCCTGTGCGGATCTTGCCACTGGCCGGCTAATTCTTGAACCTCGCGCTCAGTCCATTCAGCTCCTCGACTGAGCCGGCTGAAATCGTCAGAAAGAGATGCGTAAGGCTGCGAGCTCCGCTCGGGAGCGCACACCGAGCGTCCCGTACACGCGTGACAGCGCGGCCTCGACGGTCTTCGTGCTGACGAAGAGCGTCTGCGCGATCTCGCGATTTGTGCGCCCGCTCGCTGCTAAGCGCGCGACCTGGGCGTCCGAAGGCGTTAGCTCGCCGTCGACGACTCGACGCGCCGCTGTTCGTTCGAGCTCCTGCCTGACCCGAAGCGCCCAAAGCTGCGCGCCCATCGCTTCGAAACTCGCCAGTGCCGACTCGAGTGAATCACGTGCAGCGCGTCTGCGTTTCCACCGCCGGAGAACACGGCCGCGCGCGAACAGCGTGCGCGCGCTCTCGAATCCGCTTCCGAGCTGCTTGTCCGTGGCAAGCGCGCCGTCGAAGAGCGTGAGGGCGCGGTCGCGATCGGTGGGTGCCTGGACAAGCGCGCGTGCACGTAATGCCGGTCCGCGCCAGCGCGCGAGGATGCCTTCGGCCCCTTCGAGTCCGTCGGCGAGGGTCGCCGCCTCTTCCGACCGACCAAGCTCCACCAGTGCTTCGATCGCATACGGCAACACTCTGACCAGCAGGTAGTGCTGACCCGCACCGGTCGTCTGTGCCGAGCGCTCGAGCGCCCGCCACGCCCCGCCGGGATTGCCAACAGAGAGCTCGAGCGTGGCCATGGCCACCCGCAGATGCGTGAGCGCGACGACGTCCCCGGACTCCGACAGTGCGGGCTCGGCCAGCGCCGCGTAGTCGCGAGCGGTCGCCTCGTCGCCCAGGGCCCCGGCGAGTGAGGCGTGTAGCCCGAGGTGTCGAGCGCGCGTGTCCGGCCTCCACGCGCAGGACTCCACGGATTTGAGGTGTCCGCGCGCCGCGGCGAGTAGTCCTGCGTGGAGCTCCAGCGTGCAGAGGTGCTGCGTGATATCCACGAACTCGAACTCGTTGCCGATGGTGTCTGGCTCGCGAAGCTCGAGCTCCAGTAGCTCCCGCGCCCGCGCGAGGTCGTACGTCGCGGCGGCCAAAGCTCGCACCCCACGCGCAAAGACCCGAATGCGAGGATCGGCCGACTCCTGGGACCGAGCGACTGCGTGCTCGAAGGTCGGCAGGTCGAGCGGCTCACCCGCACGAAACCGGTAATACGAGGCGCCGGCGAGCGCGCAGCCGAGCAGCCCCGCGCTCGGCCGGGCGTCCGCCGCTGCTTCGAACGACCCGATCGCATCGTCGATCCGCCCGAGGCCGGCCGCCTCGAACTGCGCGCGGAGTAGATGAATCTCAGCGCGAAGGTCCGCAGTCAGGCCGGGCTGGTCGAGCGCCCTGGCGAACAGGTGCAAGCTGCCGAGCAGATCGTCCGTTTCCTCAATCGCATCGAGTAGCGCACGCGCCCGCAGCGGCCCAGGAGGCGGGAGGCTCGTCGTCGCCATCGCCCGAGTCTAGGCACCGTTCCCGAAACTGCCTAGGGATTTCCCCGTTTCGAGCCAGCAACCGCACGTCGTACCGTCAGGCCCACCACGACAAGGAGCACGAGATGTCTGATGGGAGGCGGAGGAGACTGTGCGCGGCTGGCGTGATTCTCACGCTGACAGCGACCGTCGCGTTCGTTGGCGCGCTCGCGACGACCACGGCGGCCTTTGCTCGACCGACATCGGGCACGCACCACCTCGCTACCGGAATCCTGAACCTGCGAGGAACTTTGCGGGTGACGTCGACACCCGTGCCGTGTCCCCCGGATCAGCCGGCGGACAACACCACCGATTGCCGCACGCGCACCGGGGCAGGCCTGGTCCCGGGTCTGGGCAGCGTCTCCGAAGCGTACGTGTGGTCTTACAGGATGGGTCCACCGACCTGCCCTTCGGACTTCCTCGGAACACCGCTGAAGACCACCGCCCGACTCGTAGTCGCAGGGAAGGGAGAAATACACCTTGCGCTACGGGACGGAGAGCGCTGCATCGATCAAGAGCCCATGCGGAACGAGCCGCAGGACTTCACGATCACGGGCGGGACGGGCTCCTACGAGGACGCGTCGGGGAGCGGCAGGGTCGAGCGATCGCTTGGTGGAGGCGTGGGAGCAGAGACGTGGAGCGCGACGCTCGAGGTAGCAGGGCTCGAGTTCGACGTGACACCGCCGACGCTGAACGGCGCCACATCGAAGACCGTTCGCGCTCCGAGAGGGGCCAAGCGCGTCCGCGTCACGTACGCGGTGAGCGCCCGCGACGACGTCGATGGTGCGGTTCCGGTGTCGTGCTTCCCGCGATCAGGCAGCCGCTTCGACAGCGGACGCACGGACGTGGTCTGCTCGGCGACGGACGCGAGCGCGAATACGCAGACGGCGAGGTTCACGATCACCGTGAAGCGTCGGCGGTAGAGACGAATTAAGCGAGCACGGACGTAAGAGCGGACTCGAACCCGCGAAAGGTTCCCACCGTAGTCAGATCTCCCGAATCGCGAATTAGTCGCGAGGCTCTGCGTTGACCACCGCGTGAAGGGCCCAGGTGCCCGGAACGCCCTTGAGCTCGTGCTCACCACGGTCCTCGAACGTAATCCCTGATCCGACGACGAGATCCTTCACGGTGCTCGACGCCAATACGACGCCGGAAGCGGCCATCGACGAGATCCGTGCTCCGACGACAACCGCCAGCCCTCCCGGCTTGCCATCGATGATCTCGCATTCACCGGTGTGGACGCCGGCCCGCGCTTCGAGTCCAAGTTCGGAAACGGCCGCGATGACCGCCGACGCGCACCGCAACCCGCGCGCCGGCCCGTCGAAGCTCGCGAAAAAGCCGTCACCGGCCGTGTCGATCTCGCGTCCGCGAAAGCGGACGAGTTCTTGCCTGACGAGTGCATGGTGTCGCTGGACCAAGTCGCGCCAGCGCGCGTCGCCCAGCTGCGCTGCCCGCTCCGTCGAGTCGACGATGTCGGTGAAGAGCAGCGTCGTCAGGATGCGATCCGGTTCGGCTGGTTCCCAGGCTCCCGCCTGCCACGCGCCGGTCAGAAACTCGCGAAACAGTGCGAGTGGCTCGCGTTGGTCGACCGCCCAGACGATGGGATCCGTAAGCGCCAGCTCCACGAAGCGAGCGCCCGGCACTCGCTCGGCGACGTACCGGCTTGCCTCGACGCGGAAGGTGGTTAACGCGTCGCCAGGCGGCGCAATCGCCTGTGGATGCCGTGACGGGTCGACGTGAGTCACGAGCGTCGGGACGCGGATAATCGGAAGCGCTTCCCTGACGTCGATCTCCATGGTGAGACTCAACAGCTTTGCGAAGGTGGTTGGACTCGCGCAGAGACGTTGGTAGGACTGCATCAGCCGTAGGAACTCCTCATCGCCGATGCGACCAGGCGTGTCTTCGGCAATCTGCTCTTCGATTGCTTCTCGCCCGCCCCAGCCGTCCGCGAAAGACGCAGGGCTGTCGGGATCGTCTCGGGTTCCCCACGGGTAGTCGGCAGCCCACCTCCCGCGCACGAACGGATTGTTGAGGATGAGCGCGGCTGCGCGGTCGGGGTACGTCGCAGCGAACAACGCCGCCATCGCCGCACCATCCGCGGAGCCAATCAGCGCAGCCCGCTCAGAACCGGCAGCGTCCATCACAGCGCGGACATCGTCCATTCGCTCCTCGACCGTGGCCGCGCCCGACACAGGGTCGGAAACGCCCGTGCCGCGCTTATCGAAAAGGATGACCCGCGCAAAGGAGGCGAGCGACCCGTAATAGCTGCGCCAGCTCTCAAACTCCCAGCCAAACTCGATGTTCGAACCAAACCCCGGCACGACTACGACGTCGAAAGGACCCGCCCCGAACGCCTGATACGCGACAAAGACGCTTCCGCTCCGCGCGTACCTGCTGTCCGGCCTTTCCACCCGAAGAGTCTCCCACGCCGGAATAGGCGGCGTACCTATCTAGGCTGGATTACTCGCCGTGCCCATTGGTCGAACTTGGGTGGGGTGGATGCGGCCGGAATCGAACCCGCGCAAGATTGCCATCGGCCTCGGCGCCGAGCCCGGGTCACGGCCCGAGCTCGGCGCGAGTGCTTCGCTACTCGTCAGTCGCTGGGTTGAAAGGCGTGCCGCAGGTCGTACTTCGCGACCTTTCGGCCGAGGACGACGCCGGCGACGCTCGAGAAGTGGTAGTGCACGCCCGCCCACAACCGGGCTTGAATGATCTCAGCGCGGAGGTCGTTCGGCGTGTCGAAGTGACGCACAGCGTTGAGGTTCCCCGGCGGGCCGGCCGCGTCGAACCCGTGGATGTCGACGTCGATCCGGTTTGTGCCCAGGAACGAACTCAACACCTCGGCCATCGCCGACGTGAGCACGCCGTGCGCGGCGGGATATTCCGGGTGGTTCGGCGTCGTGAGAAGCGGTCGCCAGCCGGCATGCTCGGCCGTCGCCGCGTTGCCGTCGGCGTAACCCGGCACCGGGCCGAAGCCGTCCGCCGTGACGGCTGTGGGATCGATCGCCGTCACCGGGCGCCAGAACAGGTAGTGGTACTTCGCGTTGAAGGCCGACATCAGCGCATCGGCTCCGACCAGATTGATCATCGCGCCCAGGCGGGCCGTGTCACTCAGACCGAGGCCGCGCGCGGCCGCGATCTCGCGCGCGACCCGGTTGTACTGGCGGACCGTGTTCGCCGACCAGAACCTGGCGACCGCGGTTTGCTCGTCGTTCCGCAGGCTGCCACTCGCCGCGCCGTAGGCCTTGATCTGGTTGAACGCCTCGGCCCATTCGTGGCTCTGAAGCGACGGCGGTGGGCCCGGCAGAAACTGGTCCAGCGTCTCCAGCACCCATGGACGCACGTTCCCTAGCCAGGGCGTCTGCGGCGCGAGGAACGGCGGAGTAAGGCGCCATGCGCCGGGCCCCGGCGGGAGCGTCGGGAAGGACGACGTCACGCTGATCGGGGTCATCCTTCCGTCGCCGCTGCGGACGGCGATGATGTCGTTCGCAGCCTGCAGCGCGACTGCCTGTCCGTCCGTCCTCGCCTGCCCTGGCGGAATCGCAGCGAGCGCCTCCGCATAGAGCGCGTCGAGACGAGGACGCACGCCCAGGCAGAACGCGTACGCGACCGGCGGCGAGGCTGGGTTGCACACCTCCGGCGGGAAGTAAGCCCAGAGCGTCCGGTACGCCGCTTCGACTACCGCCGCGTCGGCCGATGCCCCGGGGGCGGCGGCGATCGGAGGACCGTAGGGCTCGAAGCCGCCCTCGATCGCGA
>Ga0068866_10000271_pt1 | contig 24624 bp, 19 predicted proteins | sample KBSMisM22_FD_66587 | JGI IMG/M metagenome (GOLD analysis project Ga0068866, IMG submission 66587) | Miscanthus rhizosphere microbial communities from Kellogg Biological Station, Michigan, USA - KBS Miscanthus M2-2 | ecosystem: Host-associated > Plants > Roots > Rhizosphere > Soil ... | reverse complement strand
GAACGGCCTGCTGGGAGGATCGTTGGCGAAGGTCCCGACGCGGTCGTTGAGCTGGTCCGGTTGCTGCGCTCGGAAGCGAAGGTGATCTGAAATGCCCACCGTCCTCGCTGTAACCGAGAATCGCACTGGAGTCCTTCGCAAGGTCTCGTTCGAAGTCGTTACCGCGGCGCGTCAGCTCGCCGATCTCCTGGGTGCGACAGTTGACGCCATGGTGCTGAGCGACGGCGCTGTGTCCGGCAGTGATGAGCTGGGCAAATGGGGCGCCGACCGGGTTCTCCTCGCTACACACCCTGACTTCCATCTCTACCAGCCCGACGGATTCGCCGCGACCCTGGCCGCCGCTGCCACAGGCCACGTCGCCGTCCTCTTCCCCGCCACCGCAACCGGTCGCGACCTCGCGCCCCGCGTCGCGGCACGACTCGGCGTGGGCTGCGCCACCGACGTGGTTGGAATTGGAGCCGAAGGCGGCAAGGTCCTGGTGACCCGGCCGGTTTACGCAGGCAAGGTGCTGCAACGCGTCCGGCTGGAGGGCAGTCCGGCCATCGTTTCACTTCGTCCCAACACCGTTCCGCAAACCGAATCGGGCAAGGCCGGTGCGGCGGTGAAGTTCGACGTTCCGGCATTCACCGCGCGGGTGACGGTGAAGGAGATCAAGGCCCCGGCTCAGGCCACCCTCGATGTCACCGAGGCGCCAATCGTGGTCTCGGGTGGACGCGGCCTCAAGGATCCCTCGAACTTCAAGCTGCTCGAGGAACTGGCCGCCGCGCTGGGGACCGCCGCAGTCGGAGCGAGTCGCGCGGTGGTGGACGCGGGATGGCGTGAGCACGGAGACCAGGTCGGACAGACCGGGAAGACCGTAAGCCCGTCGCTCTATTTCGCGGTCGGAATCTCCGGCGCGATCCAGCACCTCGCTGGAATGCGGACCGCCAAGACTATCGTCGCCATTAACCGGGACAAGGACGCACCGATCTTCAAAGTGGCCGACTACGGCATCGTCGGTGACCTCTTCGAAGTGGTTCCCCGCCTCACGGAAGAAATCCGGAAGCTCCGGGCCGAGTCCTAGGGTTGAGTTCTCCTTCCGAGCAAACCGCGGCCCCCGCCTCGCGGGGCCACCTTCTTCAAATCCTGGGCGTTGCCTTCGGGCTCGCCGTCATTGTCGGGAACACGATCGGTGTCGGCATCCTGCGGACACCCGGCGATGTCGCCAAACAACTCCCTAGCCCTCCTTGGTTCCTGGGGGTCTGGGTTGTGGGCGGGATCTACGCGCTGCTCGGCGCCCTCACCCTGGCCGAACTCGGCGCCATGTTGCCCGTGTCCGGCGGGCAATATGTCTACGCCCGCCGCGCGTTCGGTGACTACGCCGGCTTCGCGATCGGTTGGAGCGACTGGCTCTCGAGCTGTGCCGCCAATGCCCTGATCAGCGTCACGATCGGCGACTACAGCGACGTCCTGTTCCCCGTGCTGCATGGCCACTCCGTGGCAATCGCGGTCCTGATGATGTCGCTGCTTACAGCCATCAACGTGAAAGGAATCCGGGCTGGCGACCTCACTCAGCAGATCACCAGTCTGCTCAAGACTCTGGTCCTGGTCGGGCTGGCCGCTGTCTGCCTCGTGTTCGTTCCCGAAACTCCCGTCAGCTCGGCCGTGGCCGGCCCGGAACCCGGCTGGCTTCCAACGTTCACCGCGCTGGTTCTGGCCTGTCAGGGGGTGATCTACACCTACGACGGGTGGAACGGGTTGCTGTACTTCAGCGGGGAAGTAAAGAATCCGGGTCGCGACATCCCTCGCTCGATGGCGGGCGGTGTCCTGGCGGTAATCGCGATCTACCTGCTGCTCAATGTTGCCTTCATGCGGGTGTTACCACTGCCCACCATGTCGGGAGAGACCCTGGTCGCAGCGACAGCGGCGAAGGCAATCTTCGGACCGAAGGGAGACACGGTGGTTCGGGTGGTAATCGTGCTTTCGCTGTTCAGCGCGGCGAACGCGATTCTCCTGATCGGCTCCCGTCTGCCATACGGGCTGAGCCGGGATGGGCTGATCGCCCGAGGCATCAGCAACGTCAACCCCGGTGGAACGCCGGTGCCGGCGCTGCTGATTACGACACTCGCCACCATCGCGCTGATCGTGAGCGGAACCTTCAACCAGATTCTCGCCCTGGCGGCGTTCTTTTACGTGGTGCAATACACTGCATCATTCCTTGCGGTCATCGTGCTGCGGAAACGGGAACCCGAGCTGCCGCGTCCCTACCGTGCCATCGGCTACCCCTGGGTGACATGGTTTCTGGTCTTTGGATCGCTGGCCTTCCTGGTGGGCAACGTGCTGACCGACCGGAGAAACAGTCTGATTTCCCTTGGACTGCTGATTGCCAGTTATCCGGTGTATCGAGCGTTGCAGGCGAGGAAGGGGACGTGATCTCCCGTCTCCCGTCTCCCTTATAGCGCTCCGGCCACCATCTTCTGAATCCTCCGCACTCCCTCCTCCACCACCCGCAGTTCGGGACCAAATGAGAACCGCACGTGATTCCGGAAGCGTGAGGGGCGACCGCTCCGCCGTTTGCCGGGATTGATGTCGAAGAACTCCCCCGGCACACAGATCACCTTCTCCTTGAGCGCCGCGCGGAAGAAGGACATCCCGTCACTCAGTGAGGGTGGCAGGGTCGACACATCGGCCCAGCAGTAGAAGGTGCCCTGGGGGTCGAGGTCAAAGCGCATCCCCGCCTTCCGCAGCCCTTCAAGCAGTAGCGCGCGCTTCGGGACAAAGGCCTGACGGATCGCATTGGTTTCCGCCTCGACCACCGCCGGATCCAGCAGTGACACGGCGGAGCGCTGCATCGGCTTGCTCCCGCCACCATCGAGGAATGATCCGGTGCTGGAAACTGCATCGATTACCGCCCGCGGACCCACGATCCAGGTGCAGCGCCAGCCGGGATAGCGCCAGTTCTTGGTGAGGCCGTCAAAGAGGATCACCGGATCGCGATCGACATCATCCACGAATTGCGCTGCGGATACTCCAACTCCACCCACCCTGTCCGCCTCGCTCGCCCCCTCGCGTCCGCTCGGGGCATGCTTGCCCGTCTTCTCCGTCCTGTCCGCCCAGATATACCTCGAGTAGAACTCATCGATCAGCAACGTGCATAGAAGCTCGCGGGACAGACTCACCCATCCCTTGAGCTCATTTCCCTGGATGACCCGGCCGGTAGGATTGCACGGATTCGACAAGAGCACCGCCGACAGGCCGCGCCCGGTGACCTCCCGCCGCAGATCCTCCACCGAAAACCGATATCCCCCGCCTCCATCGAGCAGGATCGGAATCGCGGTGAAGAGCTTGAAAATGTCCAGCAGCTCTTCATAGGCCGTGTAGTCGGGAAGGAAATGGCCGAGGTTGATCTGCCCCAGCGCGGCGACCGCGCGGGTGAGTCCCATCCGGCCCCCGCCCGAAATACACACGTTCTTCTCGGTGTACTGCGACTTGAGCCCGCGGCGGTACTGATGATTGTAAAGCTCGGCGACCGCGGCCCGCAGCTCGGAGATCCCCGGCACCGGGGCGTATTCCTGGTCCGCCGGATCGATCGCTACGGCCGTAACCCGCGGCGGTGCACCCGGCAGCGGCCCAGTCTCCGGCTGCCCCTGTCCCAGGTTACACCAGTCGGCGTTATTGGGCCGATAGCCGTGCTTTGCCGCCTCGGCCATGACGTAGATGACGCCCGTGAACGGCACGGGGCGGAAGCCGGGGATCGCGGGAGTGTGCATGGTGGCGGGAATCTAACAATGGCGGAATGGCCGAATGGAAGAATGGGGGCTGATGGCTGACGGCTGACAGCTAACGGCTGACAGTGCTGACGGCCTCAGGCCTATGGCTTACGGCTTATGGCTTAGGGCTATATTCTCTCACCCTTCACCCCAGCCCGGAAACCTCCCGCACGTGACGCCGATCCTCCCCAAGCGACACCAACTCGGCCTACCTCTGGACCAATTGATTCTCGATCAGCCGCCGAGTGCCGAGGCGATCGAGATGGATGTGCTGTTTGTCGGCGCGGGGCCCGCGGGGTTGGCCGGCGCGATCGAGCTGGCTCGGCTGGCCAAGAAGGACCAGGAGCAGGGCGGGGGACTTCCCGATCTCAACATCGGTGTGCTCGAAAAGGCTGGTGCCTTGGGCGAGCACAGTTTGTCTGGCGCGGTGGTCAACCCGCGTGCCTTTCGCGAGCTGTTCCCGGAGCTATCCGACGGCGATTTCCCGTTCAAGGATCCGGTGAAGCGGGAATCGGTTTACCTGCTCACCGCGGGGAAGTCTGTCCGGATCCCGACGCCACCGACGATGCACAATCAAGGGTTCTACACGGCGTCGCTGTGTGAAATTGTCCGCTGGCTCGGAGCGAAGGCCGAAGAATTGGGGGTGAATGTTTTCACCGGCTTCCCCGCTGGCGCCCTCCTCGTCGATGGCAGCACGGTCAAAGGAGTGCGCACCACGCCGTCCGGTCTCGACCGTAACGGCGAGCCGGGAAGCTCCTATCAGGAACCCACCGACCTTTCGGCCAAGATCACGGTGCTCTCGGAGGGCACTCGGGGCGCGCTCTCCCAGGCCTATCAGCAATGGCAAGATGTTAAATCGCTCAACCCCCAGATCTTCGCACTCGGAGTGAAAGAACTCTGGGAGACCAAGCGCCCGCTGGATCGCGTCATCCACACTCTCGGCTGGCCGCTTCCAACCGATGCGTTCGGCGGCAGCTTCATGTATCCGATGGGGCCGGGAATGATCGCGGTGGGCATGGTCGTGGGGCTCGATTATCACCAGGCGGACCTCGACATCCACGTTCTGGTGCAGCGGCTCAAGCTGCATCCGCTCTTCAAGCCCTACTTCGAAGGTGGGCAACTGGTGGAGTGGGGTGCCAAGACGATTCCCGAAGGGGGATACTACTCCCTCGCGGAACGGCGATCGGGTAACGGCGTGCTGATCGTAGGAGACGCGGCGGGATTCGTAGACGTGCCGTCGCTCAAGGGCATTCACTACGCCATGCAGTCCGGAATGTACGCCGCTCGCGCCGCATTCGCGGCCCTCAAGTCGGGCGACACCTCGGCGGCGTCACTTTCAGCCTACGACCGCACGGTGGACGGCAGCTTCATCGCCTGGGACCTCCACCGCACCCGCAACATGAGACTGGCCTTCAAGGACGGGTTCTACCTGGGTGGGGTCAAGGCGGGATTGATGACCCTGACCGGCGGCAAGCTGCCGGGCGGGCGGATCGCCATGCCAGAAGACGCCGAGGCCGAGCGCGAGTCGGCCGGTAGTGCCGAGCCGCCTTTTGTCCCCGACAATACCCTCACCTTCAGCAAGGTCGACGCGGTCTTCAAATCGGGAAACGCGACCCGTGATACGATCCCCACACATCTTCTCGTGGGGCCCGACATCGGCCCCGAGGTGGCGGACTTCTACTCCCACGTATGCCCCGCTGGTGTCTACGAGCGGTCGGGAGACGAGCTGCGGGTGAACGCGCCCAACTGCGTAGACTGCAAAGCCACTGACGTCCTCGGCCCGCGCTGGACCCCGCGCGAGGGGGGGAGTGGGCCGAAGTACCGGGGGATGTAGTGTGAGACAATGAGCCGTCAGCCGTCAGCGCAAAGCCATGGCTTATGCGTTAAGATCCAACGCGAACGCCCGATGACTGACGGCTAACGGTTGACGGCTAATGACCAACACCACGTGACAACCCCCTACCGACACACGAGACGGACCTCGCGTGCGATGGCCATTCCCGGGCCAGGGGCGACGCCTCCGCCCGAACCGGGGATCTTCAAGCGACTCCTCTCTCCACCCGATCCGCTCCAGGTAGACGCCGGCGCGCAAGGCGAGCTTCTCGTTGCCCGGGTCCGTCTGCTGTTGATCCTGCTGCTCCTTCCGATTCCGCTCAGCAGCATTGTGTTCGGGAACAACGTCGCCGAGTCCGCGGTCGGGATCTCGACCAATCTTTCGGCTCTCCTTTTCGCGGGAATCCTGTACTACGTCCTGGGGCGCGGCTTCTACCGGCCCTGGCTGGGCTTTGCCAGCAGTTTGATGGACGTAACGTTCGTCAGTGCCGCGCTGGGGGTCTTCCTCCTGCTGGGCGAGCCGCACACCACCGTCAACAGCCGCCCCACCTTCGAGGTGTATTTCCTCGCGATCGGGGCAACCAGTCTCCGTTACGACTCGCGAGTCTCCCTCGCTGCGGGACTCCTGGCGATCGTCGAGTACACGGTATTGGTCACGGTCGCCACCTCGCTCTGGGACCTGAATGACCCGCGCTACGCGCCGTTCCCCTACGGCCTGTTCGACTGGTCCACCCAGATCTCCCGTCTCATCCTCCTCGGCGTCGCCTCGATTCTCGCCGCCGCGATCGTGCTCCGCTCGCAGAGCCTCCGGAGGCTTTCCCGCAGCGACCGTCTTACCGGGCTTCCCAACCGGAGCTATTTCGACGAGCGGGTCATCATCGAGCTGAGCCGGGCACGCCGTTACGGTCAGCCGCTGACCATGGCGATGATCGACGTGGATTTCTTCAAGCGGTTTAATGACACCTACGGTCATGCCGCGGGGGATGTCGCTCTCCGTATGGTGGCCCGATCGATTCTCGAGTCGATCCGCCAGAGTGATCTCATTGTCCGCTACGGTGGCGAGGAGTTCGTCGCGGTGTTCCCCGGCATGGACCCGGCGGCTGCCTTCGAGCGCGTCGAGGCGATTCGCAACAGAATAGCAGCAGTTCCGATTCTCCTGCCTCGCAGGCTCGAGGCTCTCCACCTCACCATCAGCGCCGGAATCGCGGTGTACGGAGCCGACGGGACCAGCGCTGAAGATCTGCTTGACACGGCCGACAACCGGCTTTTCGCCGCCAAAGAAGCGGGCCGAAACCGGGTTGTCGGACCCCCTCCTGGACTGATCGCCAGCGCCTGATTTTTCCGCTGTCAAACTTCTCATCTGTATGATTTCTATCGCCTTGTAGGCGGCAGGAGTCCTGCAGATAGTCCACCTACCCAAGGAGGGTGGGGTGGGGAGGGCACGGTTGGGGCGGTGCGGGGTGCGAGGTGCCAATGGCAGGCGCTACGGCACGTTACGGGGCCATGCTGGGGATCGTATCGATCACGGGCGGGCTCTGGGGAGCCTGCGCCGGCGATAGCGCTTCCTCGGCCGGTCCGGGCCCGACTCCGGCGTTAAGCCACGCCTATGGCCAGTGGACCCCAAGCCACTGGGACACCTGCTCCCAAGAGATCCACGATCGCTATTCGGTGGTGGGTCCCGACGGCAAGCTGTATCCCACCTGGCATCCTCCGATCGATCCCCAAACCGGTTGCCGGTTCGGTCACGAGCACGGCCGCGACCCAAGCGGCAGCAATCTCTACTCGACCACCGGTCCGATCCCCTTCGGCGTCGCCAACGAGGCGCTCGACACCTGGGATCCGAATGGCCAGCGGCATGAGGACCACGTCGGCCACAAGATCGAGTGGGAGAATGGAGTCCACCTGCAGAAAACCGTGGGCAACGGCAGGGTGGATGTGGGAGTCACCTGTGACTTCCTCACCAAGATCCATCAGGGCACCCACTCGAAGGACGCTTTCACCAACAACCTTCACGAGCTGGCGTACCACGTCCGATGTGACGACGGGACCGAGATCCATGCGACCCTGATGGTGGCGTTCGGCGCTCCCGGCGAGTTCGTCCGCTCCTGCGACAAGAGCACCCACATCCAGGCCGGTTCCGCCACTCCCGCGAATTCTCCGATGGGCAACGGGGTGCGATTCATCCCCGACCGGAGCTGTGTTGACCGGTTCATCCTGGTCCCCAACGGCCAGTTCTCCCAGTTCAGCCAGGGACTCTACGAGGACTGGGTCAGCGGCAACTACATCCGGAAGGTGGACGGCACCCAGCTCGCCTATTTCGATCCCCACTTCGCGGTGTTCGCGCCGAGCCGGTTCTTCGATGGGAATCGGAGCGATCTGACCGGCCGCTCGCTTGCGGCGTGTTACGAGAAGGACTCCAACGGCGATCAGGCCCATGGGGGAGCCTGTGACGCGTCCACTTCAAACGGTCAGGTGCAGGACGTTACCTGGGACGATCCGCGTTCCCAGCTCAACGGGCTCACTCGCGAGGTGTACTTCAACCAGACGGTGATCAACAATGTCGCGGGGCCCAAGGTCTGGTATACCGATCCCTTCGGAGGTCACGCGAGCCCAACACCGTTCCCCGGATCGGTGAAGCAGTTCCTGGCCAAGGTGGACAACACTCGGCCGTTTCCGTTGGAGTCGCAGGCATTTGGGGCTGATCGGAATTACGGAGGGAATGGGGTACATGCGCCCAACTGAACTGTACAGCAGCGGTCGGGACGAACGGGGCGGTCGCCACGCTCTGACGTCCGTCTCGTCCGCCCTGTCCCTCTCGTCCGCCTGGTGACGATATGACTTCGCCTCCACGAAGCTTTTTCGCCTCCCACCCATTCACGCGCGGCACCCTGCACGCCCTTAAGGTGGCGGCCGGGACACTTTCGGCTGGTGCGGCGACGATCTCGATTCTGACCTTCGCCCGGGCGACGGGGATCCTGGAGGACACGAAGCCTCCCAAGCCGACTCATGCCAACGTGGTCTGGGTTGGGATCATGCCCCAGGCGGATACTGCGCGGTCGATCGGCGACACGATTCAGCTCACCGCGACCCTCAAGGACGATCACGGCTCCCTCATCTCCGGGGCGCCGTCCTGGAGCGTCGATGACCCGACGGTGGCGAGTGTGGACAGCGCGGGGACGGTGGTGGCGCTCAAAGAGGGAATCACGACAATCGTCGCCGCGGCGGGCGAAAGAGTTGCCCGTGCCCGAGTGGCCGTGCGTCCCGTGGTAGCGGCGGTGCAAATCCAGTTCGACAGCAGTTTCCGGGTTCCCGAGGGCGAGCGTCGCCCGGCGGCGGCGGTGACTCTCGACGCACGCGGTCATTCGCTCGCGGGATGGCCGGTGCAGTGGTCTTCCAGTGACTCGAGCATCGCCAGGATAGACAGCGCCGGTTCGATTGCCGGGGTCACCCCCGGTCGCACGATGCTCGAGGCACGGGTCCAGGGTATTTCGGCGCGAATCGAGATCGCCGTAGTACCGGTTGCCGCGTCTGTCGCCGTCGTAGCAGGGAAGGGGCAGCGCGCCCAGGCGGGCCGCGCTCTGGCGCAGCCGGTGATGGTACAGGTTCTCTCCCGGGGTGGGCGTCCGATGGATGGCGTTCCGGTGCGATTCGCTGCTGAACCGGCTTCGACAGAAGAGACGGCACTCACCGACGGGATGGGCCGGGCGAGATCCACCTGGACTCTGGCGGACCGGCCCGGCCGTCAGCGACTCACCGTGGTAGTCTCCGGCCTGGACAGTGTCGTCACGGTCACCGCCGAAGCCGATCCGGTTCCGGCCAATACCCGTCTCGTGCTTGCCAGCCCGGTGGGAGGTGCTCCCGCGGGAGACTCGCTCGCTAGTCCGGTGGTCGTGAGTGTGACCGATTCCACAGGCGCGCCACTCGTCGATATTCCGGTAGACTGGCTCGCGCTCGATGGCGGTAAAGCCAGCGCCACCGCCGAACGAACCGACTCACTCGGTCACGCTCGCGCGACGTGGAAGCTGGGATCCAAGACGGGGAGCCAGCGGTTACGAGTTCAGGTTGGAGACTCCCGAGAGATTCCCGCGCTCACGATCAAGAGCAAGGCCGAGCCGGGGTGGCCCTACTCGCTTTCTCTGGTAAGCGGTGCCGGCCAGTCCGGCGGAGTAAGCAGCGCGCTCAAGGCGCCGATCGCGGTTCGGGTTTCTGACCGGTTCGGCAACCGGATCTCCGGCGCTCCAGTCGTGCTGCGGCCGGAGTCGGGAACCGTGGGAGACAGCACCGTCACCACCGATTCCGCCGGAGTCGCGTATGGACGCTGGACCCTGGGCAGCGCGGCAGGGACGCAGCGCCTCACGGTGCTCGCGTCGCCGATCGAGAAGGAGCTGGTCGTCACCGCCAGGGGCCTTCCCCGCAGCCCCGCGAGCCTCGGCTTCGCCAGTCCTCCCGCGCAGGGCTCGGTAGGGCGATCACTCCCGCAGCCGCTCAAGGTGGTCCTCAAGGACACCTACGGGAATCCGATCGCGAATCGCACCGTCACCTTTGTGCCCGTAGGTGGCAAGGTCAGTCCCGCGCGCGTGGTGACCGATGCGCATGGGGTGGCGGCCACCAAGTGGACTTTGGGAGAGAAGCCGGGCGTTCAGACCTTGGCCGCGGCGGTGAAAGACAGCGAGGTGAAGGCCAAGGTGACCGTGAAAGCGGTCAAGCCTCCCCCAACACCTTGATGATGACCCGTTTGCGCCGCTGACCGTCCCATTCGCCGTAGAACACCCGCTGCCAGGGTCCCAGGTCGAGTTTCCCGGCCGTGATCGGGACGATCACCTCGTGCCCTATCGTCAGGCTCCTCAGGTGTGCGGCCGCGTTGTCCTCTCCCGTCTCATTGTGCCGGTAGCGGTCGGGATCCCACGGCGCCACGGTATGCTCGAGCCAGTACAGGATGTCGTGCCACAGTCCTGACTCGTGGTCGTTGACGAACACCGACGCGCTGATGTGCATGGCGGAGACGAGGACCATGCCTTCTTTAACTCCGCTCTTCCCGACCTGCTCCGCGACCTCGTCGGTGATATCGATGATCTCCTGCCGCTGCCTGGTCTGGAACCAGAGGTAATGGGTATGGAACATCGTGGAGATCCTCGCCAGTCAAAGAGTTAGCTCATGAATACCGGCCCCCGGGTTCTGTTTCGGGGGCCTTTATGTAGATTGCTGAAATGGGTGCCGATTCGGTGCCTGTCGAGCCCCAGCAAGTATCGCAGGATTGTATGCGCCGGATCGTCATTACCTCATGACTACCGAAGCCGCCTGCCGCAACTGCGGCCGGCCAATAACCCCGGATGCCCGGTTCTGTCAGCACTGCGGCATAGACGTCTCCCAGGGGGCGTTGGCCACCGGCTTCGCCTCGTCCGCGGTAATCCCCAAATCAATTCAGGACGCGTTGCTCGAGCGACTCAAGGCCGAGACCTTGGGAGACTACGAGATTCTGACCGAGGTGGGCCGCGGCGGGATGGCAACGGTCTACCTGGCGCACGATATCGCCCTCGATCGCAAAGTTGCCATCAAGGTGATGTCCTCGGCCATCGTGGACGAGGGCATGGCGGAGCGCTTCCGCCGCGAGGCCAGAACCGCCGCGGCGCTCAACCATCCGCACATCATCCCGATCTACGCCGTGCGGGATCGTTACCCCCTCCTGTTCTTCGCCATGAAGTTCATCGCCGGGCAGTCGCTGGACCCCATCCTCAAGACCGCCGGCGGTCTCCCGATTACGATGGTGCAGACCATCCTGTCTCAGGCGGGCAGTGCCCTGGGTTACGCTCACCGCCGCGGGGTGATTCATCGCGACGTGAAGCCGGCCAACATCATGATCGACGACGAAGGCTGGGTGGTCGTGACGGATTTCGGTATTGCCAAGGTGTCTTCCGCGACCGGTCTCACGGTGACCGGCGTAACCGTCGGCACACCGGCCTACATGAGCCCCGAGCAGTGCCTGGGTAAGGAAGTGACCGGCGCGTCGGACCAGTACTCGCTCGGCATCGTCGCGTATGAGATGTTGACCGGCGCTCCGCCATTCAGCGCCGACTCCGCGATGGCGGTGATGTTCGCGCAGTTCCAGGAGACTCCCAAGCCGATTCTTGATTCGCGTCCCGATTGCCCGGCAAGGCTCGCGGAAATCGTGATGCGCATGCTGGAGAAGGAACCCGAGAAACGGTGGCCGACGATCGATGACGCGGTCGCTGCCATCGGGGCGTCTCCCCTGCCGCACGACGATCCGACTCGGAGACAGCTCATCTCGATGGCGCTGAGCAGTGAGAACGCCGGGCTCACCAGGCGGATCAGCACTCCGACCAGCCCGGCGCCGGCGGTCCGTCGTTCCGGACGCAGCACCGTGCCGAGCGAAGTGCTGGCGGACTCGCAGACGCCGGTTGCCCCGGGTGCGCTCGGCGAGACAATTCAGCACCCGAGGATGGCCCAGCCGGCAGGGGCGGGAGACACTCCGTTAATTCCACCGCGTGCGGCGGTCCAGGCACCCGCGATCCACCTTCCGGGGCGTGCGCCTCGCCGGGCCTCCCGGGTTCCCTGGGTTGCGGCGGCGGCCGTGCTCGCAGGAGTGGTGACCTTCGCGGTGGTGCGGCGCAACGGGGAGAGAGAAGACTCGATGTCTCCGCCGGTTGCACCCGCGGAATCAACCGTGGCGGACACCGCGACTCCCGCGCCGTCTGCCGCGGTCAAAGCGCCAACAACGGATTCGGCAATATCTCCTCCCAAGGCAGTGGACCGAGTGACGCTGGCGATCCCTCGCTCCTCGTTCCAGGTCGGTGAGAACCTTAAACTCTCGGCCGTGGCCGAAGCGGCGGATGGTACTCCGCTCGCCGACCGGCGGATCGAGTGGTCAAGCTCCACGCCCGGCGTCGCCAGGGTAACCGAGAACGGAACTCTGCAAGCTTTGCGGCCGGGGAAGGCCACAATCATCGCGACTGTGGACGGACGCAGTACTACGACGAAGATCGAGGTCGTTTCTCCCGCGGCCCAGCCCGCGGCCCGCGAGTCGATCGCCGCAATGTCGCTCGTCCCCGACGCGGCCCCGCTCGCTGTCGGCAGCACGATGACGCTCTCCGCCGTTCTGCGAGACGGAAGCGGGAAGCGCCTCGAGGATCGCGCCATCGCCTGGACTTCAAGCTCTTCAGCGGTTTCGGTCTTCCCCAACGGTCAAGTCCTGGCGGTGGCACCGGGAACCGCGGTGGTGACAGCCAGCAGTGAGGGAAGATCGGCGAGTGCCACGATCACGGTGAGCCCGGTGCCGGTTGCCTCCCTGAGCCTGACGGGCGCATCTAGTGATCTCAATGTGGGAGACAGCGTCCGATTGAACTCTGCCGCGCGCGACGCGAAGGGCGGTGTGCTGGCCAACCGGCAAACGACCTGGGAATCGAGCGATCCCAATGTAGCGACGGTCTCGGGCGGCCTGGTGATCGCACGCAGTCCCGGGACCGCAACCATCTCCGCCGCGAGCGAGGGGAAGTCAGCTACGGCGAAGATCCGGGTGACCGGTCCGCCGCCGGTGGATCCTGCGGCGGAGAAGGCCCGCGCGGTTGATCAGGTGGGGAAGGGCATCGCCGCGTTCGTTGCGGCGCTCAACAGCCGGGACATGGCGCGGCTTAAGCAGGCATATCCGGGAATGACTCCTGCTGAGGAGAGCGACTGGAGCAAGCTGCTCAACGAAAAGAGGCTGACCAAGTTCGAGGCGGCTCTCGAAGACGCGCAGGCCCCAACCATCGAAGCGAGCTCGGCCGAGGAGCAATTCCAGCTCCGGCTGGCACTCACCTATTCAGGGCTTCCCTCTGAGACCCAGCGGATTCGGTATCAGGGAATCTTCCGTCCCGATGGCGGGACCTGGAAGTTGATGCGGCTTATCCAGCGCTAGCACTGAGGAACAGAAGTTCCAGTCGTTTGACAAGCCGCTCTGCGGGCCTACATTGGCTCGGGTCACCCCCAGGAAACGCTGCATGCGAAGCTTTGCCGCACTACGCCTCGTTGGCGCCGTCATGATCGCTGGCCTGATCGGTTCGGCCTGCAGCGATGACTGCCCCAACTGCCCCGGTTCCCCTGCGACAGTGGTCATTTCACCCGGGACCAGCTCGGTACTGCTGGACCGGGAGCTGCAACTCGTCGCACTGGTCTACGATAAGAACGGGAACCTGCTGAGCGGGCACACGGCGACCTGGTCATCGAACGATGACAACATCGCTACCGTGGATATGGACGGGAAAGTGTCGGGTGTTGCGGTTGGAACGGCGACGATCACGGCCAACATCGCGGGTCAGGACGGAAACGGAACGGTGGAGGTGGTGACCACCTCGACGTTGTCGGCGCAAGTCCAGCCGATCCTGCAGAGCTCCTGTGCCCTGGCCTTCTGTCACATAACTCCCGGGCCGCCTCCAACCATGACGAGCGCCGCGGTGACCTACGCTTCACTCGTCACCAGTGGCAACTACCTCACGCCCGGGGACACGACGACCGGCCTTCTGCTCCAGCGCCTGCACGGAGTTCCGACTCCTATGCCGCCGGATGCTCCCTTGGTCCAGCTGCAGCCGGGCAACTACGACCTGATCGCCCTGTGGATCCAGGAGGGTGCGCTCAACAACTAGAAGGTCCGTTCAATCCCTATCGTACCAGCCCAATCGGCTCGCATCCCGCCGTTGTTGAGTGGCACCAGCGCGTTGGTGACGAGGATCAGCTGGTTCCCAATCAGAAACTTGAATCCCAGCGAACCGTCGATCAGATCGTCCTTGCGGTCGGGGATATTCGTGGGCTGCACGTGCCGGAGGTAGGGCGTCGTGAACGTCACGGTTCCAGGCAGGACCAGCGGATTGGTGCCCACCTGCCATTGGGTGATGACGTCCACGGCGAGTGTCGCCCATTGAGCCATGAGATGGTCGAACCCGGCCGTAGCGAGGAACGCATCGGTCAACGATTTCCCCGAGCGCCAGAGGTAGCCGACGTTGAGGTGAGGAGAGAAGTTGCCGTACCTCGCCGAGACGATCCCCATCCCGCGCACGGCATACTCGCCTGATCCCTGGAAATCATCCTCGTTGCCCGTAGGGAACCTGACATCAGCCAATAGACCGAACGCACCACGGTCGCTGCCGCCCAGGTTGACCTTGAGGCGGGCACCTACGTCACCAATCCCTGTGGCCGTCCCGTCGATGGATGAACCTGCGTTGAGTGAGGGATTGGCCGAAGTGCCGAAGAAGTGCGGCGTCGGGTTGGTGAAGGGCGTCACGTGGGCAATGCTGCCGCCGCTCAGATCAGAGCGGGTCAGGGGCAGCTCCACGCCGAGATCGATGCGATCGGTAAGGCCATAGGTGATGAACAGCAGTGCCGTCTGGATGTTCAGGTTGATCGACGTGTTAACCGCGATGATATCGTTCTCGAACGAGGGACTCCCCAGTGCGCTGTCCTGGGGGAATGACGGGCCCCGACCGGTATTCTGGTGAGTGAAGTTGAAGGCCACGTTGTCCAGTGGCACCCCACGCACCGAGTTGAAATCGATGGTTGTCAGGTTAACGCCGAGCAGCAAGCGCCCCTTGCCAAGGGTCTGCACTCTTTCGCCGAAGATCGGCCCGGCGGAACGAGTCTCCTGAACCGGCCTCCCTCCCTCGAACCGGAAAGTCACTGCACTGGTGGCCGTGCTGACCGGGACGCTCGACACCGCTGCCGCAATCGCGCCGGAGAGGAATCCGATCAAATTGTCGGTTCCCTGGACGGTCGAGCCGATGTAGTGGCTGCCGTGGCCGGTGGCTGCGTTGACGTTGGAGTTGAGGCAGAGCGGCTCACCGCAATCCCCGAACTGGAAAAGCTCGGGAATCAGGTCACGGAGACCGCTGCTTTGGGCGTGAAGCGGGGAGATGGCCAGCCCGCCGACAAGGAGGGCGGCGACGAAGCGCGAGACTGACACTGGGGCTCCTGCGGCTCGGGAAGCGGCGTCTATCATATGGGCCTCCGGTTCGAGGCGCAACACGGTTTAGCGCAGTAACTCCTCCAGTCGTGTCGAGAGGTCGGTCTTTTCGTCCCGGTATTTGACGATGACCGGCGCGTAGAGCTGTAGTCCCTGCCGCAATCCCGTGCCCGACAGTACTGCGCGGCTGCCTGGCACAACAACCGCGCCGGCCGGGACTTCGAGCGGCCGGTCTCCCTCTCGGCGATAGATACGGTCCTGCACCAGGTCGTAGAGGAGCATCGAGGCGGTGAGAATGGTGCCGGCGCCGAGCACCGCCCCTTCGCGAACGATGGTGCCTTCGAAGACCCCGCAGTTGCCACCCACCAGGACGTCATCTTCGATGATCACCGGCAGGGCGCCGACCGGTTCCAAGACTCCCCCCAACTGGGCTCCCGCCGAGAGATGGACCCGCTTGCCCACCTGCGCGCAGGAGCCGACCAGCGCGTGGGAGTCAATCATGGTCCCTTCATCCACGTACGCTCCGACGTTCACGTACATGGGTGGCATGCAGACGACACCGCGGCCCAGGTAACACCCGTCCCGAATGGCTGAACCGCCCGGTACTACCCGCACGCCCGCGTCCACCGTCAGCCGTTGGACAGGGTAGGTGTCCTTGTCGAAGAATGGGATTGGACCACCTGAGTCGACCGGTACGACCTTTCCCAGCCGGAAGCCGAGGAGAATCCCCGCCTTGACCCATTGATTGACCTGCCAGTTCCCTTGTGCATTGCGTTCGGCCGCGCGAATAGTGCCGGCGTTGAGGCCCGTTTTCAGCCGGTCGAAGGCGCTACGCGCGGCCGCGTCTTCCCCGGTAGGGACTCCGTGGGCAAACCGCTCGATGAAGTTTCGAAGATCGGTGAAGTGGTCAGGCTTCATGGCCCGGCAGGTTCACGCCGGCGGCTTTAAGCGCCTGGTAGAGCGGGCCTCGGCGAGACTCCGATAGCGGCACGAGGGGAAGTCGCAGCACATCCTGGATCAGGCCCATCGCGGCGAGTGCGGCCTTCACCGGGGCGGGATTGGTTTCCAGGAAATTGGCCTCGAGCAGGGGAAGCACGCGGTAGAGCAGTTGCCGCGCCTCGTCGAGGTTGCCCTGCGCCACCATGTGCACCATGGCCCGCATGTGATGGGGGATCTCGTTCGATGCCACCGAAATGAGCCCATCTCCTCCGGCGGCCATGATGGCGAGCGTCATCCAGTCTTCGCCGGAGAGGACCGCGAAACCGTCCAGACGTCCTGCCAGAATGTGCTGGACCTGAGCCAGGTCCCCACTCGATTCCTTGATCCCCGCCACGTTCCCGTGCTGGGCCAGCCGCAGAGTGGTTTCCGGTTTGAGATTCACCGCCGTCCGGCCCGGGACGTTGTAGAGACAGATGGGTACCGCCGAAGCGTCGGCGACCGCGACGAAATGCCGGTAGAGGCCATCCGGCGTCGGCTTGTTGTAGTACGGTGTCGCGACGAGCAGCCACTGCACGCCCAGGCTACTCATCCGGCGGGCTTCTTCGACTGCCTGGCGGGTGTCGTTGTGGGAGGCGCCCGCCATGACGTGAACGCGGCCTTTGGCGGTCTCGACCACAACGGAGACGACCCGCTCCCGTTCCTCGGCAGAGAGCGTCTGCGCTTCACCGGTGCTGCCGCAGGGCACCAGGAAGTCGATCCCGCTCTCGATCTGCCATTCCACCAGGGCGCGCAACGCGGGTTCGTCCACCGCACCGGTCGCCGTAAACGGCGTCACCAGCGCTGTCCCACACCCGGCGAGTCCGCTCATCGTTCCGCTCCGAAAAGCATTTCGTCGAAGGTGTATACCCCCTTGCGTCCCTGCAACCACTCCGCCGCCAGCAGTGCTCCCGCGGCAAAGCTCTGACGACTCCGGGCGGTGTGCTCGAGGCGAATTACCTCGAACGGTGAATCATAGGCCAGGAGGTGAGTGCCCGGGGAGACTCCCGCGCGGACCGAGCTGATCGGGAAGGGCCGGTCGGGATCCGCCGCACTCACCGCGGCCTGCAGCTGCAGCGCGGTGCCCGATGGAGCATCCCGCTTGGCGGCATGATGCTGCTCCAGAATGAACCCGTCGAAATCCCGGCCCCGAAACTGTCTCGCGAGCTCGGCTGCGGCACGGAGAAAGAGATGCACTCCCACCGAGAAGTTCGGGCTGTGCAGCAACGCCCCGCCGTTGGCGTTCACTTCGCGCTCAATGGCAGGAAGACTGGCCGACCATCCCGTCGTTCCACTCACGGTCGGCAGGCCGAGTCTCGCCATCCGCATCAGGTTCGCCGATGCCGACTCGGGCCTGGTAAACTCGAGCGCCACCTCCGCACCACCGAGCCGATCAGAGGTCAGCGCCGCCCCTTCGTGATTCTCCTCGCCCCGGACTATGGTGCAGACCTCGTGGCCCCGCTCGATGGCGAGCGCCGCGAGCGCGTGGCCCATCTTGCCGTAGCCGATAAGTGCTAGCCGCATCCCCGTCGCGGGTGAGTTCGTGGGTGGTAGGTGGTGGGTTGTAGGTGGTGGGGTTGTAATCCCCACAACCCACCACCCACTACCCACCACCTACTTCACATATCCCTCCCCCACCAACAGTTCCGCATTCTGAATCGCGGCACCCGCGGCCCCACGAACGGTGTTGTGGCTCAGCAGGACCAGCCGAATGTCGAGGAGGGGACAGGGGCGAATCCGTCCGATCGTCACACTCATGCCGGTTCCTCGATCCACGTCCAATCGAGGCTGGGGACGGTCGGGCCGAGAGTCCACTTCGATCGGACGAGCGGGAGTAGACGGGAGATTCGCCACCGCTGCCGGAGCCTCGAAATTCCGGTACGCCTCCAGGGCCTCGGCCGGTCTCACTCTCCGAGCGAATCCGGCGGACACCACTTCGGTGTGGCCGTCAACCACCGCGACGCGATTGGTATGCGCGCTCACCGCGATGGCGGCCGGCTCTACCGCGGAACCGGCAAGGTCGCCGAGGATCTTGCAGGTTTCCGCCTCGATCTTTTCCTCTTCGCCCCCGATGAACGGGATAACGTTGCCCAGCAGGTCGAGCGAGGGAACACCGGGGTACCCCGCTCCAGACGCTGCCTGCATGGTCGCGACGAAGAGCTTTTCAAGCCGGAACGCGGCGTGGAGTGGTGCCAGCGCCATCACGAGCCCGGCCGTCGAGCAGTTCGGGTTCGCGACGATGCCACCCTTCCATCCCCGCTCCTTCTGCTGACGCTCGAGCAGCGACAGGTGACCCGGGTTTACCTCGGGCACCAGGAGCGGCACATCCGCCGCCATGCGGTGAACGCGGGTATTGGTGACGACGAAGGCGCCCCCTTGCGCGAATGCCTGTTCCAATGGTCCCGCGATGTCGGCGTCGAGCGCCGAGAACACGATGCGACCGGACAGTGGCGGCTCGCTCCGTTGGATCACCATCCGGGCGACCGACTCCGGGATGGGAGTGCTCTCCCTCCAGCGGACAACTTCGCCGTAGCGCTTCCCGGCGCTCTGTTCCGACGCTGCTATGGCGACGATCTCGAACCAGGGATGCCCATCGAGCAGCTTCACGAACTTTTGCCCGACGGTCCCGGTGGCGCCCAGGATAGAGACAGGTATCCGGTCCATCATTCCTCCGAACCCTGGGCTATCAGGTCCTCTGCCAGCTTCACGTAAAGCTCGACCCCTCGCAGCAGTTCCGCCTTGGAGATGCGTTCTTCTGCCGTGTGCGCCACTCTGATCGTGCCGGGGCCGAGCTGATAGCCGGCACCCCAGCTGGTGTGAAACGGCAGGTCGCTCGCATAGCTCACAACCGTGGTATCCCACCCCTTCGGAGCGGCCGCGGTGTTCTTGCAGTATGGCAGCTCGACCGGAAAGCTTGACTGGACCTCGGACCCGGCACACGCCGCGAGTTCCCTTTGGAGCTCAGTCGTGGGGCCGACGGTCCGCACCAGGATCTCCGCGCGCGCCTTGGGCGGGATCACATTCGGCGCGACTCCGCCTTCGAGCACCCCAATGTTCAGCGTGCCGTGGCCCAACATCGGGTCGCTGGGAAGCTTGAAGTTCCGCAGCCGGTCCAGCGCGTCCAGCAACGGCAGAATGGCCGACCGGCCGTCCTGGGGATAGGCGGAATGCGCCGGCCTTCCCTCGCATTCGATCACCATTTTCAGCGATCCCTTCTGCCCCATGCTCAGCCGGTTCTCGGTGGGTTCTCCGTTCACGATGAACCGGCCTTTGGGTTCGAGCGCGGCGGCAACTCGTGCCCCATCGGAACCATTCTCCTCTCCCACGACGAACAGCAACCCGATTCGTCGCTCCCCTTTCGAGGCGAGCCTCTCCGCTGCGCTCACCATGGCAGCCGCCAGGCCCTTGGCGTCGCAGGTGCCCCGCCCGTGCAGGTGGGTTTCGTCTTCCCGAAGAGCTACGTAAGGGGGAACGCAGTCCAGGTGGGTACTGAAGACCAGCTCGGGTGGTTCCAGGTATGCGTAGAGGTTTTCCCGTCCCGGAGAGACCGGCTGCCGCGCGACATTGTACCCCATGCCGGCCAACAGGTCCGCCAGCAGCCGGATGGCCGGACCTTCATTGCCGGTAGGCGTTTCGAGGCTTACCAATTCCCTCGTCAACTCAATGGTATCAACCACAACCCTCTCACAGGGTCAAAGTCATGAAAAAACCCGCCGGACTAATTGTACGGCGGGTCGGCGGTCCTTAGGTAGAACAGTGCGCTAGACCAACCGTCCCTCGCCGTGGGTCAGGGTGGCCGTTATGGTCTTGCGGCACATGGGCAAATCCAAACTTCCAGTCATGCAGGGGAAGCTAGGAATTCGCCCTGTCCGCCACAAGTGGTAACGCGCTCTGGCCCGAAGCGACGGTGATTCATACAATGAAGGATCCACTCCACTGGAGGATCGCCTTGGTCCGGACCTGCGGATGGTGCCTGTTTGTTGCAGTGCTGGCGGGATGTGATGCCCGAAAGGAACCACCACCGGTCGACGGCCAAGCCGTCGATACCTCGTCGGCGGATCCGCAGGGTGTGGGTACGATAGCGCGAGGCCTGCTCGCGATTCAGGGAGCGGACACCACCTTCGTGGGCTGCGATGAGGATCTCGCCCGCCCGGTCATCGACCAGACCGACGGAGAGCTCAAGCGAGCCTCGGCCGGCCTCGGCGCCGCCGCGGGAGAGCGAATCTATCTCGTGGTCCGCGCGGTGGACGTTCGCTCGCCCGCTCTGGGACCCAATGCCCGTTACCGCGATGCCCTGCGGATGACCCGAATCCTGAGAGCAGCCCGTCCTGGCGAGGGTGGTGGGTGTCACGTGCCCCAACCGGCCTGGCAGATCAAGGCCCACGGCAACGAACCGTTCTGGGCCGTCATGGTCTATCCCGATTCTCTCGTGCTCAAACGCCCGGAAGGGCCTGGTGTGGTCTTCGAGGGCGCCGCACCCAGTACAAAGGACAAGGCGCAGGTATGGAGCACGGCGACCGCCGACAAGGTCCACCGCATGTCGCTGCGGTTGGAGGACGTGGGCTGTGTTGACGGAATGTCGGGGGAGTATTTCAACCTCGAGGCAACCGCCACAGTGGATGGCGAGAAGCTCAAGGGCTGCGCGGAAGAGGCGGTTCCCGCGCCTTAAACCCTGCCGAAGGCGCTCTTGATATCAGGTCTCGTCAGGTAGAGGAGAATCGCTCCGGCGAGAACGATGGTCCACATTTGACCACGCAGGGTACCGGGGCCGATGGCGATCAGGCAGGCCCAGATCAGCGTTGCGACCTCGGTGGTAACACCAAGAGTCCAGGCCCATGACTTGAGATTCCAGGCGCCGAAGCCGAAGCCAAGCGAGAAGCACGCGAGGATCAGGGCCACGACACCGTAGGTCACGGCGAGCACTCCTACCACCGCACCGGCCACGGGGTAGCTGGTCGCCATCCAGCTCGCGGCAGCCCCGCCCAGTCCCAGCGCCACCAGTCCCTTCAGCACTCCCAGCGCGCCGGAGAGCAGCGCCACAACCGCGAGGATCGTCACGCCGAGCGGTCGCTCCATTTGTCCCTCCGATCTCTTCTCAGGCCGCCAGCGCCGCCTCGGCTTCCCGGGCGGCTCGCTGACCCTGCTCCACGTCCACGAAGTGCAGCAGCACTCCTCCCACCACGAAGAAAGCTATAATGGAGAGAATCGCTCCGCGGCTTGAGCCCGTCAGCGCGATCACCTGTGCGAACAGCGCCGGGCCAAAGATCCCGGCGAATTTCTCTACCACGGCGAAGAAGCCGAAGAATTCCGCCGATTGCTGGCGGGGGATGAGACTGGCGAAGAGCGAACGACTCAGCGCCTGGGTACCGCCCTGAACCATTCCGACCATCAGTGCCAGAATGAGGAAGTGGGTGCCGGTCCGCATGAAGTAACCGAAGATGCTGATGATTCCGTAGACCACGAGTCCCATCATCACCGCCCGCTTGTTGCCTATCCGCCTGGCGAAAGCACCGAAGAGGAAAGCGAAGGGGATTCCCACGAACTGCACGATCATGATCGAGGCTATGAGCGCGCCGCGGCCGATCCCGAGCTCGGTCCCGTAGATGGTGGCCATCCGGATGATGGTCCCGATCCCGTCATTGTAGATCAGGAACGCCACCAGCATGATCACCGCCTGGCGATAGCGGCCCAGATGGCGGAAGGTCTCGCGCAGAGTGCGGAGCGCACTCATCACCGAGACCCGTCCGCCGCGGCGCGTTCCTCCCGGTTCCGGCACATCCCGGAACAGCGGGATCGAGAAGAGCAGCCACCATACCGCCACCGAGAGGAAGGCGAGACGGGTAGGGAGGGTCTGCTGGGCCGGGGTTAGATCCGGCCCGTGGGGCAGGCCAAACCACTCCGGCTTTTGAATCCAGGCGAGGTTGAGTGCCAGGAGAATCCCGCCGCCCACGTAACCCAGGGCGTATCCCGCGGTCGAGACCCGGTCCATTTCCTCCCGCGAGGCGATGTGCGGGAGGAACGAGTCGTAGAAGACGAAACTGCCGTTGACCGCGATGTTGGCCACGACGAAGAGAACCGCGGCGTAGAGCCACTCGCCCCGTTCGATGAAGAACATGAGGCCGACGGCGACCACTCCGATCAACATGAACCCGCCCAACAGCCGCTTCTTGATCCCCGCCTGGTCGGCGAGCGTGCCGAGGATCGGCGAAAGCACCGCGATGATGACGAGCGCGATTGTTGTCGCGATGGCCAGGCGGTAGGTGGCCTGTGCGGTGCCAAGGTCGGCACCGGCAACGGCGGAGAAGTAGATCGGGAAAACCGCGGTTACGATGGTGGTCACCATCGCCGAGTTGGCCCAGTCATACATCGCCCAGGCTCGAAGCTCTTTCCGGTGGAGTCCCAGCCGGTCCAGCAGGGAGACCCGGGTCACCGGCCGCTATCCGGAATCACGCGGATTGGCAAAGAGAGTTTCCACGGCGGGGTGGCGAAAGGCGCCTGGACGCTGAGGACCAGATCTCGGGCGGGGTCGGGCCGAATCTCGAAATCGGCGGTTTCGCCTGGGCCGGTGAGCAGTCGCGCGGGTTGCGGCCCCGCGAGTCCCGTCGCGACCGCCGCTCCGTCTTTCGCGAGCTGGCGCCATTCCACAAGCCCGTCGCTCGACTCCAGTGTAAAGAGCACCCGGTAGTCGCCGTGAATGTTGATGAGCCGTAGACGATGCGCCTGACCGGCACGGATGACGAGAGGTTCCGGCGTCTTGGTCCCGTTGAGCAATCCGCCGGTCGTGTCGCTCTCGGGGCCGTCGGCGCTCACGATCACTATGTGATCAGTCGCTGGATCGAAGCTCGTGCCCGGCTCGAGCACAATGAGCGGCCCGTACAGGCCGAGATGCATCTGCTCCAGCTCGTTCAGGTGGGCGTGATAGATGAATGTGCCGGCACGGGGTGGGGTGAATTCGGCGACGAACGAATCGTTCGGCACAACCGGCGGCATCAGCCGACCCGGGGCTCCACTCCAGTCGGGCACGCCGTCGGGATAACTCTGCAATTCGATGCCGTGCCAGTGAACCGCCGTGGGTTGGGCCAGATGATTTACCACGGTAATTCGGACTGGCTGGTCTCGCTCGAGAAGCAGGGGAGCGCCCGGGATCACGATCGAGTCGCGGGCGGGTTCGACGCTGCCCGTCTGAATGACATAGCCATAGCCCGGTGCTGGGCCGAAGCGGTGCGCCTGGGTTTGCACCAGGAGCCGGATGTCCCGTGCCTGTTGCGAGGGTGGCTGTGCGGCAGGAGTGCCGGGGCGAGGTGTCACATGAAGTCCCAGCACCAGCCCACTCATTCGATGCTTGTGCTGGGGATGATTGCTGCCACCAGTAGGCGGGCTCTCCTCGAATTCCGAATCGGGAAGGGACGCGTCGGGCGAGACGTGAAAGGAGAAGTGGCAGTGGAAGAGCCAATTTCCGGCGCGCTCCGGCACCCAGTTCATCAGCATCGTCCCGCCGGGCAGCATTAGCTCCGTGACTTCTCGAGGCCGTCGATCCGGAAGGTATGCAGTGTCTCGCTGTCCGTCCCCGCGGCTCTCAATGTCGAAATAGAACCCGTGGAGATGCATCGGGTGAGAGCTCGCCGAAAGATTGATCCAGCGCCAGTGAACCGTGTCGCCTTGAGTGAACGTGAACTGCTCGGTGTGAGGCCATGACTTGCCATTGATGACCATGATGTCTTGGTCAGCCGTCAGGTGGGCGGCGCTGGTGTCGCCGGGCCGGAACCATACCCCGATCATGAACACCCGGTCCTTTACGGCGTCTCCGGGCGGGTCCACGACGATGGCGCCGTTGAGCTGGCTGTCCAATCCATCTCGATCCGGGATGCTCAAGCCGCTGGTGGAACCCCAGTAGTAGTAGGTGCCGGGCTCGTTCACCCGGAAGCGCACCTCCTTGGTCCCCCGCGATGGCACGATCAGCGAGTCGGTACCCGAACCGGGACGGTTATTGAGCCCATGGACGACGAGTGGAACCGCCAGCCGATTTCGAATAGTCGCCCGGATCTCGGTCCCTGAGGGCACCCGGATCAGAGGACCGGGGATGAGCAGTGGGCCATTCCCTTCAGCGAACGCGTCGGTCTC
>Ga0068866_10000266_pt1 | contig 24691 bp, 22 predicted proteins | sample KBSMisM22_FD_66587 | JGI IMG/M metagenome (GOLD analysis project Ga0068866, IMG submission 66587) | Miscanthus rhizosphere microbial communities from Kellogg Biological Station, Michigan, USA - KBS Miscanthus M2-2 | ecosystem: Host-associated > Plants > Roots > Rhizosphere > Soil ... | reverse complement strand
CTCGTCCGGGTGTGCCCGGTGACCGCTGGCGATCGGAACAACGGCGGCTTCGAAGACTTCAAGGGCGACATCGAGGCTGCCGAGCGCCGGGTGGCGCGTGAAATCGACCCCGGCGCAAGGGCATTGGTGATCGCCATCGCCGTCTTCGTGCTGCTGCTGACCTTCGTGCTGCCGCACACCGGCGACGCCATGGGCTGGGACGTGCTGGTGGGCGACGATGCGGCGATTCGCAACGGCATCGCATTGCCGTCGCGGGTGTTCACCTGGCTGGCGCTGGTGTTCGGCGTCGGCTTCTCGATGCTGGCGCTGCTGACCCGCCGGTGGGGCCTGGCGTGGATCGCGCTGGCCGGATCAACCGTGGCGTCCTTCACAGGCCTGCTGGCGGTGTGGTCGCGGCAGACCGCACCCGCGCACCACCCGGGGCCTGGCATCGGCCTGATCATCGCGTGGCTCGCGGTGATCGTGCTGGCGTTCAACTGGGCACGCGCGGTGTGGGCGCGCACCGCGCTGCAGCTCGCGGCGGAGGAGGAACGCCGCAGGCAAGTTGCGGAACGCCAGACCAAGGGCTTGTTGGACACCCTCGGCGACGACACCGCCAAGACCGACGACACCGACAACGGGCCGGGGCCCGAGACGAGCTAGCCCCGCTTGCCGAGCGCCTCCGCTGCCGCGTTGGCCCACTGACGCCACTGTTCGGCGTTGGCTCGGGCCTCCTCGGCGTCCTTGGTGCGCCCAGCCGCCGCGGCCTTCTCGGCCTGCCGCTCGAATTGCTCTGCACGAGTACGGAATTGGTCAGCCCTGGCCTGCGCTTCCGGATCGACGCCTCCGGTCGGCGCGTCGCGCACCTTCTTCTCGATTGCGCGCAGCCGTCGCTCCAGGTCGGCGCCCCGCTCGCGCGGCACCTTGCCGATCGCATCCCATCTGTCGCCGATCGCCCGCAGCTGGGCCCGCGCGGCGTCCAGATCCGAGGTGTCGACCTTTTCGGCCTCCGCGAGCAGCGCCTCCTTGGCTTCTGCGTTGGCCCGGAGCTCGGCGTCACGCTCAGCGCTTGAGGCGTTGCGGGCTGCGAAGAACGTGTCCTGCGCGCCCTTGAACCGTTGCCACAGCGCGTCGTCGACGTCCTTGGCCGCCCGGCCGACTGCCTTCCATTCGGTCAGCAGGTCACGGAACGCCGCGCTCGTGGCGCCCCACTCCGTGGAACCGGACAGCTCTTCGGCCCGTTCGCACAGTGCCTCCTTGGCCTGCCTGGCGCCGGCGCGGTCGCGGTCGAGCTCGGCGAAATGCGAGCCGCGGCGCCGGTTGAAGTTCTCCCTGGCCGTCGAGTAACGCTTCCACAGCGCATCATCGGTCTTGCGGTCCAGCCCGCTGATGGTCCGCCACTCTTCGAGGATTTCGCGCAGCCGATCGCCCGCCGTCTTCCACTGGTTCGAATTCACGGCCAGATCCTCGGCTTCCGCCGCCAGCGCCTCCTTGCGGGCGGTCTGAGCGGCGCGGAACTCGTCGCGCTTGGCCCTCTCCGCCTGGGCGGCTTCGTCGGCGTGCTCGACGATCGCGGTCAGGCGTGCGGCGAGCGCGTCGACGTCACCGAGCACGTGCGCCTCCGGCAGGGTTTCGGCGAGTGCGGCGGCGGCCGACTTGATCTTGCGCGCATCGCCCGTCCCTGACTTCAGCCGGCGCTCCATCAGCGCGACCTCGGTGTGCAGGTCGTCGAATCGGCGGCCGAAGTGCTCGAACGCGGCCTCGGTATCGCCGGCCTGCCAGGAGCCGATGACGCGCTCACCGGATCCGGTGATCAGCCAGACGGTGCCGTCGGGGTCGACGCGGCCGAATCGGTGCGGATCGCTCGACGCGGGTACAGCGACCGTCGGCGCCGGGTGGTGCCCGGGACTGGGGGCTGGCCGCGGCGGTCCTGGCCGGGGAGCGGGTTTGGGAACGGCGGACTGCCCGCCTTGCTCGCTGGTCGTCATCTCCGTTACCTCTGCCCTCCGCGCGGGGACCCGCGCACCTGCCGCGCGACGCGGCGCCTTACTAGCTCGAACGCTATTCAAACAGGTCCCCGCGGCCTGTGCCCACGCCTTTCGCGATGCATTTGCCTACGCTCATTCCCAACACGACGGGAGGCCGTGGATGGACAAGGCGGATATCGCCGCCCTACTCGCCGTCGGCGCTGCGTTCTTCATCGCCATCGGCGACGTCATCCACCAGCGTTCGGCGCACGAGGTCACCGACGAACCGGTCAGCCATGTCGACCTGTTCTTGCGGTTGCTGCGTGACGGCCGGTGGTGGCTGGGCAGCGTCGTCGCGGCGGTCGGGTTCGCGCTGCAAGCCGCAGCGCTTGGGCTGGGCTCGGTGCTGTTGGTGCAGGCCGTTCTGGTCACGTCACTGTTGTTCGCTCTGCCGATCAACGCACGCCTGTCGCGCAGGCGGGTGACCCGCTGGGAATGGACATGGGCTGCCCTGCTCGCCGCGGCCGTCGCGGTGATCGTGACCGTCGGCAATCCGACCGCGGGGCACTCCAGGGCGTCGTTCGAGACATGGACGGCGGTGATCGCCGTGCTCGGTCCCGCCTTGGTGCTGTGCGTGGTGGGCGCGCGGATGTTGTCAGGCCCCGCCAGCGCGGTGCTGCTGGCAGTGGTGTCCGGCGCGCTGTGGGGTTTGTTCGCGGTGCTGACCAAGGGAGTGGTGGACCGCCTCGATGACGGCCTATGGGCGCTGCTGCGCACGCCCGAGCTGTATGCCTGGGCGCTGGTCGCCATAGCGGGTACGGCCTGGCAGCAGTCGTCGTTCCGGGCCGGTGCGCTGACCGCGTCGCTGCCGACCATGACCGTCACCGAGCCGGTGGTCGGATCGGTGCTCGGCATCGTCGTGCTCGGCGAGACGCTGCGGCCCGGCGATGCCGGCTGGCTGACGCTGATCGTCGCGGTGGCGGTGATGGTGGTCGCGACGGCCGCGCTGGCCCGCGGCGAGGCGGTCGGTGCCACCAAGCAACCCGTGTGAGCATTAGTTTGGTTGCGTGCTGAGCGCCATCGCGATCATCCCATCGGCACCCGTCATGGTCCCCGAACTGGCTGCCGATGCCGCCGGCGAACTGGCCGACCTGCGCCGAGCGGTCTTCGCGGCCGCAGGATCGCTGCCGCCGCGGTGGATCGCCGTTGGCGTCGGCACTCTCGACGCTGTGCTGGGTCCCGACAGCGTCGGCACGTTCGCGGGCTACGGCGTCGACCGGCGCGTGACGCTGTCACCCGGCGCCGCCGACACACCCGCCGAAATGCCACTGTGCGCGTTGATCGCGGGTTGGGTCCGCGGCCAGGCCAGGCCCGACGCACGTGCAGAGGTGCGGGTGTACACCGCCGAACACGACGCCGACGCGGCGCTGGCCCGCGGTCGCCGACTGCGCGCGCAGATCGACGAGGCGGTCGACCCGATCGGCGTCCTCGTGGTCGCAGACGGCGCGCACACCCTCACCCCGCCCGCGCCCGGCGGCTACGAGCCCGACTCGATCCCCACGCAGGCCGCGCTCGACGACGCACTCGCCGCGGGCGATGCCGCCGGGCTGACCCGGCTGCCGGAAACCATCGTCGGCCGGGTCGCCTACCAGGTGCTGGCCGGCATGACCGGGGTATCTTCGTCCTCCTCTCGTCCGGAACCCAAGCCGCGGTCAGCCAAGGAGCTCTATCGCGGCGCGCCCTACGGTGTCGGCTATTTCGTCGGCGTCTGGCAGCCATGACACGACCGATCGCGTTCATCGGCCCAACCGGCACCGGCAAGTCCGCGCTCGCGCTGGCCGTCGCCGAACAGGTCGGCGGGGAGATCGTGAACGCCGACGCCATGCAGCTCTACCGCGGCATGGACATCGGCACCGCGAAACTGCCGGTAACCGAGCGCCGCGGCGTCCCGCACCACCAGCTCGACGTCCTTGACGTAGTCGAGACGGCAACCGTCGCCCGCTATCAACACGCCGCGGCCGCCGATATCGAGGCGATCGCCGCCAGCGGCGCGGTCCCGGTCGTCGTCGGCGGGTCGATGATGTACATCCAGTCGCTGCTCGACGAATGGTCGTTCCCCGCGACCGACGCCACCGTCCGGGCCAAGTGGGAGGGGCGGCTGGTCGAGATCGGTGTCGGCGCGTTGCATCGCGAGCTCGCCGGGGTCGACGCCGACGCCGCGTCCTCGATACTGCCAACCGATGGCCGCCGCATCGTGCGGGCGCTGGAGGTCGTCGAGCTGACGGGACAACCGTTCGCCGCGTCGGCGCCGATGATAGGTACGCCTCGCTGGGACACGGCGATCATCGGATTGGATTGGGACACAGCGCTTCTCGATGAGCGACTGGCGCAGCGGACCGACAAGATGTTCGCCGACGGCCTCGTCGACGAGGTCCGTGCGCTGCTGGAGGTGGGCCTGCGTGACGGCGTCACCGCATCGCGGGCGCTGGGATACGCCCAGGTGATCGCAGACCTCGACCAGGGCGGCGACGGGTCAGCGGCGCGCGAGCCGACGTACTTCGGGACCCGCCGCTACGTCCGCCGCCAACGCTCGTGGTTCCGCCGCGATCACCGCATCGCGTGGCTCGATGGCAGCGAACCCGACAATGTCCAGCACACGCTGCAGATCTGGCGGCACGTATCCTGAGCTGGTGATGTTCGCCAAAGGCCACGGCACGCAGAACGACTTCGTGCTGTTGCCCGACCCCGATGGCCGGTTGTCGTTGACGCCGGCCGCGGTGACCGCGCTGTGCGACCGTCGCCGGGGCCTTGGCGCCGACGGCGTGCTGCGGGTGACGAAGGCCGAGGCGGCGACGGCGGCCGGCGTGTTCGACCGGCTGCCAGAGGGCGTTGCAGCCGGCGATTGGTACATGGACTACCGCAACGCCGACGGCTCCATCGCGCAGATGTGCGGCAATGGTGTTCGGGTGTTCGCGCATTACCTGCGGGCCAGCGGCCTGGAGAGCCGCGATGAGTTCATTGTCGGCTCGCTGGCCGGGCCACGCCCGGTGGTGCTGCACGAGTGGGACGACACCACCGCGGACGTGACGGTGGAGATGGGCAAGACCAACCAGCTCGGCACGAGTGAGGCGATCGTCGGCGGCCGGCCGTTCGCCGGACTGGCAGTCGATGTGGGCAACCCCCACCTGGCGTGCGTCGACCCCGATCTGACCCTCGGCGAGCTTGCGGCCCTGGACGTCGCGGCGCCGGTTTCGTTCGATCGCGCGCAGTTTCCAGAAGGCGTGAACGTCGAGGTCTTGACGGCGCCGCACAGTGGGGCGGTGTCGATGCGGGTACACGAGCGAGGTGTCGGAGAGACTCGATCGTGTGGCACCGGAACAGTCGCCGCCGCCGTTGCGGCGCTGGCTTTCGAGGGCGCGACAACGGGCACGCTGCGGGTGCGCATTCCCGGTGGGGAAGTCACGGTCACGGTCACCGACGCGAGCAGTTATCTCCGCGGTCCGTCGGTGCTGGTCGCGCGGGGCGAGTTGGCGGAGGAATGGTGGCGCATTGCGCAACGTTAATTCCAGTGCACGAGTGTGCCTAACCGTGCAAATCTGTTATCGCCTATGACTTATCCCGATTTTCCTGTCAACGACACGCCCAGCGCCGGTGAGCTGGCCCTCGAGGACCGCACAGCCCTGCGCCGGGTCGCCGGGCTGTCCACCGAACTGGCCGACGTCTCCGAGGTCGAGTACCGGCAACTACGGCTGGAACGCGTCGTGCTTGTAGGCGTGTGGACCGAAGGCAGCGCCGCCGACGCCCAGGCCAGCCTGGCCGAACTCGCCGCGCTCGCCGAAACCGCCGGTTCGGAGGTGCTCGAGGGCCTGATTCAGCGCCGCGACAAGCCCGACCCGTCGACCTACATCGGCTCGGGGAAGGCGCAGGAGTTGCGCGAGGTTGTGCTCGCCACCGGCGCCGACACCGTGATCTGCGACGGTGAGTTGAGTCCCGCCCAGCTGACCGCGCTGGAGAAGGCGGTCAAGGTCAAGGTCATCGACCGCACCGCGCTCATTCTCGACATCTTCGCCCAGCATGCCACCAGTCGTGAAGGCAAGGCGCAGGTGACGCTCGCCCAGATGGAGTACATGCTGCCAAGACTGCGCGGCTGGGGCGAGTCGATGTCGCGGCAGGCCGGTGGGCGTGCGGGCGGCAGCGGCGGCGGCGTGGGCCTGCGCGGCCCCGGTGAGACGAAGATCGAGACCGACCGCCGTCGTATCCGCGAGCGAATGACCAAGCTGCGCCGCGACATTCGCGCGATGAAACATGCCCGCGATACCCAGCGAAGCAAGCGGCTCGCCAGCGACGTGCCGTCGATAGCGATCGTCGGCTACACCAACGCAGGCAAGTCCAGCCTGCTCAATGCGCTGACCGGGGCCGGTGTGCTGGTCGAGAACGCGTTGTTCGCCACGCTCGAACCGACAACGCGGCGTGGCGAATTCGCGGACGGCAGGCCGTTCGTGCTCACCGACACGGTGGGGTTCGTCCGGCATCTGCCGACCCAGCTTGTCGAGGCGTTCCGCTCGACGCTGGAAGAGGTCGTCGACGCCGACCTGTTGGTGCATGTGGTCGACGGTTCGGATGTCAACCCGCTGGCGCAGATCAACGCGGTTCGTCAGGTGCTCAACGAAGTCATTGCCGATCACGAAAGCCAGCCGGCCCCGGAGTTGTTGGTGGTCAACAAGATTGACGCGGCGGACGGGCTCACGCTTGCGCAGCTGCGCCGGGCGCTGCCCGACGCGGTGTTCGTGTCCGCGCGCACCGGCGACGGCCTGGAGCGCCTGCAACAGCGGATGGCCGAGCTGATCACCCCTACCGACACCGTCGTCGACGTGACGATTCCGTATGACCGCGGCGACCTGGTCAACAAGGTGCATGCCGACGGGCGAGTGGACGCCACCGAGCACACCGCCGAGGGCACCAGAATCAAGGCGCGCGTGCCGATCCCGTTGGCGGCCAGCCTGCGCGAGTACGCGACCTTCTGAGTGCCGCCAGTGAGCTCACCGTTCGACGTCGTCGAAGCGCCCATCGCAGAGCTACGGGAGGCGCTCGACTCGGGCCGGGTGACCGCGGTCGGTCTGCTCGACAATTACCTGGAGCGGATCGCGGCTTATGACCACGCGGGGATCCGGTTGAACGCCGTCGTGGTGCTGAACCCGCAGGCCCGCGCCGACGCCGAGGCGTCCGACGCACGCCGCAGCAGCGGCCGGACACGCGGTCCGTTGGACGGAATTCCCTATACCGCCAAGGACAGTTACCTCGCGCGCGGACTCACCGCGGCGGCAGGCAGTCCGGCGTTCGCCGACCTGGTAGCGCAGAAGGACTCGTTCGTGATCGAGCGGCTGCGTGACGCCGGCGCGGTCCTGATCGGTCTGACCAACATGCCGCCGATGGCCAATGGCGGCATGCAGCGTGGGGTATACGGCCGCGCGGAAAGCCCCTACAACGCTGACTACCTCACCGCTGCGTTCGGCTCCGGCTCGTCGAATGGATCGGGCACCGCCACCGCGGCGTCGTTCTGCGCCTTCGGCATTGGCGAGGAGACGTGGTCGTCGGGTCGGGCTCCTGCGTCCAACAATGCACTGTGCGCGTACACGCCGTCGCGCGGCATCATCTCCACGCGAGGTGGCTGGCCCCTGGTGCCGACGATGGATGTCGTTGTGCCACATACCAGGACGATGGCCGACATGCTCGAAGTGCTCGACGTGATCGTCGCGGACGATGAGAATGTGCGCGGAGATTTCTGGCGCAGCCAGCCCTGGGTCACGCTGCCCCGCCCCGGCGATTTGCGGCCGACCTCGTATCCGCAGTTGCGGCCGACGGGTCGCGACGAGGCGCACCAGGTGCTGGCCGGGCGACGATTCGGCGTGCCGCGCATGTACATCAACGCCGACCCCGACGCCGGGACCGCAGAGCCGGGTCGGACACCGGGGATCGGCGGACCGACCGGTCAGCGCATCCAAACGCGGCCATCGGTACTCAGCTTGTTCGATGCGGCACGTCGCGCCCTCGCGGCGGCAGGCGCCGAGGTCGTGGACGTCGACTGTCCGGCGGTGAGCAACTACGAAGGCGACCGGCCAGGCGCGCCAACGATTTTCACACGTGGCCTGGTGAGTACCGAGTATCTGGCCAGGGAGCTCCTCGACCTCAGCGCGTGGGCGTGGGACGACTTCCTCGGTGACAACGGCGATCCCGCGCTGAACCGCCTTGCCGGCGTGGACGGCTCACGCATCTTCCCGCATCCGCAGGGAGCGTTGCCCGACCGCTACACCGGATTCGACGACGACATCGCAACCTATCCGGCCCAAGTAAGGGATCACCCCGTCGAGTCATACCTCGAGATCCCTCACCTTGAGGAGGGTCTGCGAGGACTCGAAGAGACGCGGCGGGTGGACCTCGAGGAGTGGATGGCCGGTCTCGGCCTGGACGCGGTCGTCTTCCCCGCGGTGGCGGATGTCGGTCCCTCGGACATGGACGTCAACGAGTCCTCGGCCGATCTCGGGTGGCGCAACGGCGTCTGGGTGGCCAACGGGAACCTGGCGATAAGGCACCTCGGCATCCCCACGGTGACCGTGCCGATGGGCACCATGGACGACATCGGCATGCCGGTCGGGCTCACGTTCGCTGGGCGCGCCTACGACGACGTCGCGTTGCTGCGCCTGGCCGCCGCATTCGAGGCAACCGGGGCGCGAAGGACGTCGCCGCCACGCACGCCGCCGCTTGGCTGACTGACTTTGCTCATAGCCGTCCTACTCGTTCGCCGGGGACTTGATAGCCATCTGACGGCGAAAGCGTTCTGAGACATCAACGGACGCCAAGGCGCACAATGGCTGCCTTGGCGTCCGCCGTGTTCGGTGTCGATTACCGCTGTTCGGCCTCCTGGCGCTTTTCGGCGACCTTAGCCGCGGCGCGGGCGCTTTCGGCCTCGGCCTCCTTCTGCGCGGCGTTGCGCTGCGCGTCGGCCTTGTCCTGCTGGGCCTTGCCCTCGCGGTACAGATCATCACGTCCGGCGACGGCACCGGCCACCTCTTTGGCCTTGCCCTTCACACCTTCGACAACGCCCTTGACGGCCTCTTCGGGCCCGCTGTTCTTCTCCGACATTGTTCTACCCTCCTGTCAGAACCGATCCGTGAGGGCTGGGTTTCCCAGAACTGCGTGTGGGCAAACATAGGGTGTGGCAGCTCACTTGGGTCAGGCGACGTCGAACACATCGTTTGACGCGGTGCTTACGACGCGCTGTGCGAGTTCTGCTTTCAGCTCGTCGAGTCGTCGTTCCTGCGTGTCGCTGCGGTTCTCGGCGCGGGCCAGGTCGATGAACTCGTCGGTGACGAATCCGTCGCGCAGCAGCAGAGTCGCAGTGCGGCCGCCGATCTCGAGCACGAACACGAAGTCCTCCACCAGCCGACCGCGGTCGGCCCTCAACAGCGTGCGGTCGACAACGTAGCGGCCGTCGGACACCGCGCGCGTCACCGCCTCGAATCCGTCACGCGCGCCTGGACCGCGAAAAGCGGTGCGCACGACGATCGATCGGCGTTCGGGTGGACCGCCCGGGGAGAGCGCCGCGAAGGCACGCTGCATCACCTTGAACGCCATGGCCACACCAGCGGGAGAGTGGACGCCGTGGAAGCGCATCATGTCGTCGAACGTGAACGTGATTGTCCGCCCGCGTTCTTCGACGGTCAGCGCCTCGGTCATCGGTCGACGATCACCGGAGGTTCATGCGCGCGCACCTCCGGCAGCGGGTCGGTGAACTTCTCCACCTGCACCAGCACATGTGCGCCGGTGCAGCCGCGGGCCAGCCGCGACGTGCCCACGTCGTCGGTGAGCACGTTGGGATTACCGTGCACGCACATCGCATCCAGGTCGGCGGGGTCGGCCGGGTCGAACCATGCACCGGTCGACAGTTGCACGACGTCCCGACGCAGGCGATCGTCGACCACTAGGCCTGCCAGGCAGGCACCGCGGTCGTTGAACACCCGCACCACGTCTCCGTCAACGAGACCGCGACTCGCGGCGTCGACGGGATGCATCCGGATCGGTTCGCGCCCTCGCACTTTCGAGCTCCGGCTGACCGGACCGATATCCAGCTGGCTGTGCAACCGGGTGGCAGGCTGGTTCGCGAGCAGGTGTAACGGATAGGCGACTGCGCGCGTGCCGCCGAGCCATTCGGACGGCTCGAACCACGCCGGATGGCCGGCGCAATCGTCGTAGCCGAACCCGTCGATGTCATCGGAGAAAATCTCGATGCGCCCGCTCGGCGTGTTCAGCCGGTGGGTGTTCGGGTCGGCACGGAAGTCGGCCAGCAACGTCAGCCCGTCCACGGTCGGCAATCGCAGCTGTCCCAGCCGCCAGAACTCGTCGAACGACGGCACCACGAAATCCACTCCCGCCGCCCACTTGTCGTACAAGTGCGCCAGCCACTGCCACGCCGTGCGGTCTTCGGTGAACTGCTGACCGAACCCGAGCGCTTCGGCCAGTGCCGCGAATGTCGTGTAGTCGTCCCGGGATTCCGCGTACGGCTCGGTCAGCTTCGGCATGGCCATGAACAGCGGATCGTTGCGCGACCCGGAGTAGTCGTCGCGCTCGAAGGAGGTGGTGGACGGCACGACGATGTCCGCGTGTTTGGCCATCGCCGTCCAATACGGGTCATGTACCACGACGGTGTCGACGCGGCCGAGCGCGCGCCGCAGCCGCGGAATGTTCTGGTGATGGTGAAACGGGTTGCCGCCTGCCCAGTAGACCAACTTGATGTCGGGGTACGTCAGCCGCAGGCCGTTGTACTCGAACGGCTCGCCGGGATGCAGCAGCATATCGCTGATCGCCGCGACCGGGATGAACGTCTGCACTGGGTTGTAGCCCTGCGGCAGGGCGGGCAGGCCGAAGCGCAGTGGTGGCAATCCGGGTTCGTTCATCGAGCCGTAGCCGTGCCCGAAACCGCCTCCGGGAAGACCGATCTGGCCCAGCATCGCCGCGAGCGTCAGGCCCATCCACGGCGCCTGCTCGCCGTGCCTGATCCGCTGCAGCGACCAGCTGACCGTCACGATCGTGCGCCCCGCCGCCATGCGCCGCGCCAGCGCGGTCAGCACGTCCGCGGGCAGGCCGCAGATCTTCGATGCCCACTGGGGCGACTTCGCGATGCCGTCGTCACGACCCAGCAGGTAGCGCTCGAAGCGGTCGTAACCGGTGCAGTACGTGCTGAGAAACTCCCGGTCGGCCAATGATTCGGTGGCCAGCACGTGGGCCAGCGCCAGCATGATCGCCACGTCGGTGCCGGGCACGGGCGCATGCCATTCGCAGTCGCCCTCCACGTCGTCGCGCAGCGGTGAGAACGACACGATGCGTCCGCCGCGATCGCGGAACCGCCGCAGCGCGTCACGGGCCGGATGGCCTGTGGTCCCGCCATGGTTGATGCCGGTGTTCTTCATCGCCAGGCCGCCGAAACACACCAGCAGATCGGTGTGTTCGACGATGACCTCCCACGCTGTGGACCGCTTGAACAGATCGTCGTGGGTGCCGACCACCCGCGGCATGATGACGCCGGTGGCGCCAAGACTGTAGGAATGCCGCGAAAAGGTGTACCCGCCAAGGAGTTTGAGGAATCGATGCACCTGGCTCTGGGCGTGGTGGAACCGTCCGGCGCTGGCCCAGCCGTACGAGCCGCCGTAGATCGCCTCGTTGCCGTGGGTGTCGACGACGCGGCGCAGTTCGCCGGCCAGGAGGTCGGTGAGCTCGTCCCACGAGACGGCGACGAACTCGTCGGCGCCGCGGCGGGTGCTCGGGCCGGGCCCGTCGCGCAGCCAGCCGCGACGCACCGCGGGAGTGGCGATGCGCGAGCGGTGCCGGACGGCGCCGGGCAGGTTGCCCAGCAGCGGCGACGGGTCGGTGTCGCCGTCGAGCGGCGTCACGGACGCGATGTCGCCGGATTCGATGCCCGCTGAAAACCCGCCCCAGTGAGTGAGGCTCGTCGGGGTGTGGGTCATACGACGCGAGTTTAGGGCCGACCCTCGACGTTCTCCGGTCGGTGACGCGCCCAGCGCCCCTCGACCAACCATCCGGTTGGATGGGGTATTTTAGCGGTAACAGCCGGTACCAGTTCAGGAGGTCAGCCATGGGCAGCGTCGTCAAATACGACCGCACCCTCTTCGAGCCCGAACACGATCTGTTCCGCGAGTCCTATCGCGGGTTCCTCGACCGCCACGTGGCGCCGTATCACGAGGAGTGGGAGCAGGAGAAGATCGTCGACCGCGGCGTCTGGCTGGAGGCCGGTAAGCAGGGCTTTCTGGGTATGGCAGTGCCCGAGGAGTATGGCGGCGGTGGCGATCCCGACTTCCGCTACAACGTGATCATCACCGAGGAGACCACGGCGGGCCGCTACAGCGGCATCGGCTTCGGCCTGCACAACGACGTGGTCGAGCCCTACCTGCTGCGACTGGCCAACGATGAGCAGAAAGCACGCTGGCTGCCGAAGTTCTGCACCGGTGAGATCATCACCGCGATCGCGATGACCGAGCCCGGCACCGGAAGCGACCTGCAGGGCATCAAGACCCGCGCCGTCAAAGAGGGCGACCACTACATCCTCAACGGCGCGAAGACCTTCATCACCAATGGGATCAACGCCGACCTGGTGATCGTGGTTGCCTGCACCGACCCCGACAAGGGTGCGATGGGCTTCTCGCTGCTCGTCGTCGAGCGCGGGATGGAGGGTTTCGAGCGCGGGCACAAACTCGACAAGATCGGTCTCGACGCGCAGGACACTGCCGAGTTGTCGTTCACCGACGTGAAGGTCCCCGCCGAGAACCTGCTCGGTGAGGAGGGGCAGGGCTTCATCTATCTGATGCAGAACCTTCCGCAGGAGCGCATCGCCATCGCGGTGATGGCGGCCGCGGCGATGGAGGCGGTGCTCGAGCAGACGCTGCAATATACCAAGGAGCGCAAGGCTTTTGGCCGTCCCATCGGCAGCCAGCAGAACAGCCGGTTCCTGCTCGCCGAGCTGGCGACCGAAGCGACCGTGGTGCGAGTGATGGTCGACGAGTTCATCAAGTTGCACCTCGAGGAGAAGCTGACGGCCGAACAGGCGGCGATGGCGAAGTGGTACTCCACCGAAAAGCAGGTCCATCTCATCGACCGCTGCCTGCAACTACACGGCGGCTACGGCTACATGCGTGAATATCCGGTCGCGAGGGCTTATCTCGACGCACGCGTGCAAACGATCTACGGCGGTACGACGGAGATCATGAAGGAGATAATCGGCCGCAGCCTCGGCGTTTGACGCCGTGGCCTGATGACGAGCCTCGGTGTCGAGCCTCGGTGTCGAGCCTCGGTGTCGAGCCTCGGCCGTCGTGTGCACCGCCCACTGCCGGGCAGGTATTTTCTCTCCAACATCGGCGATGGTCCTTGGTAATTGACGTCCGCTGACGCAAAGTTGACGGACGCGATACTCATCGCAGGAGTTTGCGCCGACCGCGGGAGGATAAATGACGGGGCAGCGGACCGTGGGCCGCGCGCTTGGTCGGGTGGCCATCGGTCTGCTGGCGGTGGCCGCGCTCGGCTTGCTGTCGCCGGTCGCGAAGGCCACTCCGCAGGACGACGCCGATGCCGCCATCACTGCGGCATGGCAGGCCGCAGGCGGCGATACCGGGTCGCTCGGGCCCAAGGACGGCGGCGTCTACCCGGCGGGAGACGGTTTCGGCCAGAACTTCCCTGGCGGCAAGATCTTCTTCACGCCTGCCACCGGAGCCCACATCATGACCGGCGCGATCCTGGACAAGTACATGTCGCTCGGCGGCCCCGCGGACGGCGACCTGGGGTTCCCCACGATCGACGAGGGCGCAGGGCGCGCGCCGGACAGCCGCAATTCGACGTTCAGCGCCGCCGACAATCCGGTGATCTTCTGGACCCCGGACACCGGCGCGCGAGTCGTTCGCGGGCCGATCAACGCAGCGTGGGACAAACTCGGCGGCTCGGCAGGCCAACTCGGCGTGCCCACCGATGACGAGACCTATCGCGGCAACCTCGTCACACAGAAATTCAGCGGCGGTGAGCTGACCTACGACAGGAAGGCCAAGACCTTCACAACGGTCCCCCCTGAGCTCGCTGGACAGCTCTCCGACCTGCAGGTCCCGGACGACCCCGTATCGGCGATCAATGCGGCCAGGCGGGCCGCCGGGGGGCCGCTGGGCCCGCTCGGCGCCGCGCAGGGTGACCCGTACCCGATCGGTTCCGACGGGCTTGGTCAGAACTTCGCGGGCGGCAAGATCTTCTACAGCCCCGCCACCGGGGCCAACGTCGTCACGGGCCAGGTGCTGGCGAAATACGAGAGCTCCGGTGGACCGCAGGGCGATTTGGGCTTGCCGACGTCCAGCGAGGTCGACGGCGGATTGGCCACCGAGAGCCGGATGAGCACCTTCTCCGCCAAGGACCAGCCGGTCATCTTCTGGACGCCTGACTACGGCGCCGTCATCGTGCGCGGCGCGATGAACGCCGCGTGGGACAAGCTGGGCGGCGCAACGGGTCCGCTGGGCGCACCGATGGCCGGCCAGACCGAGAACGGCAATGTGATCACCCAGCGGTTCAGTGGTGGTGTCATCTCCTGGGATCGATCGAAGAACTCGTTCAGCACGGAGCCGTCAAATCTGGCGGGCCAGCTGGGTGGTCTGCAGGTGCCGGGTCAGGACGTGAACAAGGCGCCCGCCGCTAACGCGCAGGCCTCGAACACCCACGGCAAGAAGTGGTTCGCGTGGAGCTGGTGGTGGCTCCTCGCGATCGTCCCGGTGCTGGTGTTGGCCGGGCTGGTGGCCTTTGCGGCGATGCGCAATCGCCGCCGCGGTCGCGACGACGAGCCGTTCGACACCGGCGATGACGAGTACGGCCATGGCGGCCCTGCGGCATTGGAAGCCGCACCGGCGACGGGCGGTCAACCCTTGTCAGACGACCACGACGGCACCGTGGCGCCGCTGTTCGGTGACGGCTATTCACGGGAGAGCTTCGGCGGCACGGCGACGTCGGGGTCTGACGCTTTTGCGTCGGCGAGTTACTGGGGCGCGCCGCAGGCCGCCGAAGACGCCGACACGACGCGGGAACCTGCTGCGGTGCCGGAAACCGTTGCGCCGCAAGCGGAAGCGCAAGCAGAAGCGGAACAGGAAGAGGAAGCGGAACAGGAAGAGGAAGCGGAACAGGAAACGGAAGAGGAAACGGAAGAGGAAACGGAAGAGGAAACGGAAGAGGAAACGGAAGATCAGGACGCAGTGGACACCGCGCCGACCCGCGTGCCGACTCCCGCTGACCGCGACCCGCTGACCGACACCGGGCGCCACGCGCGGATCGAGATCGACGAGCCGGCACCGAACGGTACGGCGCTCCACTTGCCTCTCGACGACCCTGACGAGGCGCCGGAGGGCTACCCGATCAAGGCCGACACCAAGTCGGGTCTGTACTGGGCGCCCGGCGGTACGCTCTACGACGACGCGCGCGCCGAAATCTGGTTCGTCAGTGAGGAACTCGCCCGTACGAACGGCTTCGTCAGGGCCAACTAAACGGCTAGATCTTTCGGATCACGGTGACGACCTTGCCGAGCACGGCCGCGTCATTTCCCGGGATGGGATCGAACGCCGGGTTGTGCGGCATCAGCCACACCTGACCGCGGGTTCGCTTGAACGTCTTGACCGTTGCCTCGCCGTCGATCATCGCCGCGACGATGTCGCCGTTGTCGGCGACGTTCTGCTGACGCACGACCACCCAGTCGCCGTCGCAGATGGCCGCGTCGACCATGGAGTCACCGACCACCTTGAGCAGGAACAGCGAGCCCTCGCCGACCAGTTCGCGCGGAAGCGGGAACACGTCTTCGACGGCTTCCTCGGCAAGGATCGGCCCGCCGGCGGCGATGCGGCCGAGCACCGGCACGAAGGTGGGTTCCGGTAGCGCGTCGGACCCCGCAACGTCGGTGGCGACGATGGGCGTCACACCGTCGTCGGCGCCGCGCACGTCGACGGCGCGCGGACGATTGGGATCGCGGCGCAGATAGCCCTTGCGCTCTAGCGTCCGCAGCTGATGCGCCACCGACGACGTCGACGTGAGGCCGACCGCATCGCCGATCTCCCTGATGCTCGGCGGATAGCCCCGGTTGGTCACCGAGGCGCGAATGACGTCGAGGATGGTGCGCTGACGCTCGGTCAGACCGGTGTCGAGTCGGCGTCCGCCAGTGGTTTCCGTGCCGTCAGAACTGTCCGTGTCGTCGCTCATGGCGCCGAATGTAGTCCGCGTCGATCCAATAATCAAACATGTGTTCGAGGCGTGTCGCATCTCGGCGTCTGGCCAGAGCACGCCGCGGAAATTTGTCGGTGGGCCGCCGTATCGTTTGGCAACAGTTCGATCACATGTTCTATAAATCGAACAAGTGAGCGAGTATATTCGAACACACGAGCGAACAAGCCAGAGCGGAAGGCAGGCAGATGACGATCCTCGACACCCGAGAAATCCAGGGAGATTGGGTGGTCAGGCCCGGGTTGCGGCCGGGCAGCACCCGGCGGCGGCCGCGGTCGAACCGGCCAGGCGGGGCGCCGCTGCGCTACCGGGATACAGGCGTGTTGATGTCGCGGGCGTCGCATCGCCGGCGGCCCATCACGCCCGCCACCACGGTGGTGCTCGCGCTCATCGCGTCGGGCATCACGGTGTGGCTCGGGCTGGTCGCCCAGCTTGGCGGGGTGACCGGAGGCGACGGGCCGGTGCCGGGCCGGCTGGCCGTCATCCAGGTGCAGACAGGGGAGACGCTGCAGCAGGTGGCCCAGCGGGTCGCCCCCGACGCGCCGGTCGGTCAGGTCGTCGAGCGCATCCGCGAGCTCAACCAGCTCGACTCGGTGGCGCTTGACGCCGGTCAGACGCTCATCGCGCCCATCGGCGATTAGACACACCGTGAGCGGTGAAACATATTGCCGCACAACGCCTTCAGTAGACGCGTCGACGACAAGTGCCCGAATCGCACCGGCGCTGGGCTCCGGCGGTGGCACGCAGGTACGCTCGAAGAGGTTCGAGGTAGCTGTCGGTCGTCGCGGCGAAGGAGCGGTTATGCATTGTCCGTTCTGCCGTCATCCTGATTCGCGGGTGGTGGACTCCCGCGAAACGGACGAGGGCCAGGCGATTCGGCGGCGCAGATCATGCCCCGAGTGCGGCAGGCGGTTCACCACGGTGGAGACGGCGGTGCTGGCGGTCGTCAAGCGCAGCGGGGTCACCGAGCCGTTCAGCCGCGAGAAGGTCATCCGGGGTGTGCGGCGGGCCTGCCAGGGGCGACAGGTCGATGACGACGCGCTGAATCTGCTCGCCCAGCAGGTGGAAGACGCCGTGCGAGCCACGGGCTCACCCGAAGTGCCCAGCCATGAAGTAGGGTTGGCGATCCTTGGGCCGCTACGCGAACTCGACGAGGTGGCCTATCTGCGATTCGCCTCGGTCTACCGGTCGTTCGAGTCGGCCGAAGACTTCGAGCGGGAGATCGAGGCGCTGCGCGCCGCCCGCGAGGTGCCCGCACAGGGCTGAGCCCACGGCTCTGGTCAGTCGATCTGCTTCACCCCGTCGCTTGCGACGCGGCCGGCGATGCGCACCCAGCCTTCAGGGCTCCACTGGGTATCGATCACCGAGCCCTTGCCCTGCACGATGGTCAGGTCGCGGCTGAGGTAGTCGGTGATCCGCACGGCCGCGGCCCCAGTCGCCTCGTCCTCGGGCACCCCGAGATTGGCCGCGAACATCCGCGATCGAATTACGCCGCGCTCGCGGTCGGTCCACGTCCACAGATAGTTCTGGATGTCGTCGGGGTAGTCCTCCGGGTCCGCGGCAAGGAGCGCATCGGTGGACTCGAGGTCATAAATGGCGAACTCCGGCGCCCACTCCGAGCGGGCGCTGACCGCGGTGAGGTCGTCCTCGTACGTGACCTGCACGATTCCCGCAGGCACCTGCAACGTGTGAATAGGGGTGCCGCGATCGCGCAGCCACCAAGAAGCGCCCACCGTCGGATGCCCCGCAAACGACAGCTCCGTGGCCGGGGTGTAGATGCGCGCGTGCGCCGTGTTCGCACCTGACTCCGGCACATCGATGAATATCGTTTCGCTGTAGCCCAATTGGGTCGCTATCCGCTGGCGCTCGTCGGGCTCGGCCTGGCTGGCGTCAACGACGCCGAGGGGGTTGCCGAAGTTGCCGTCCCGGTCGGTGAAAACGCGCAGCACTGTCACGTCGATGGCCATGTGGCCGATGCTACGTGGTCGCCAATCAGGTGGCGCTGCGCTCGTCGGCGCCCATCGCGTCGAGCACGGCGACACGCGTGTCGACGGGACCGGAGATAGCCCCCTCGCTGATCCCTGCGCGCAGCAGACCGCGAAGGTAGTCCTGGTCGTACACCGCGGGATCGGTGGAATCGATGAACCGCTCGACGACCTCGACGAAGCGGTCGGGATCGTCATGGAACGGAAAATGCCCGGAGCCTTCGAAGATCTCCAACTGCGAACCGGGCATCGCGGCGTGCGCCATCCGGGCGTGGCCTACCGGTATCACCGAATCGTGCGAGCCCCAAATCAGTTGCACGGGAACCGATTGCGTCAAATAACATCGGTCGAGCATGGTGACCACCTGGCCGCGCCAGTCGACGACGGCACGCAGCGTGCGGGCAAACGCCGACGAGGCGGTCGGCTCGGGCAGGTCGGCCAGGATGCGCAGCACGTCGGGCAGGTCGCGGCCGAGGCCGGTGGATCCGAACAGGGCGCCGGCGATGCGGCCGACCGCCTGTAACGCGGGCAGCACCAGCGGCAACCGCAGCAGCGCCAGCGCCTCACTGCCCATCGGCAACGAGGCAAAGCGCAGCGCGACGTTGACGTCCTTGGTCACTCCACCCGCGCCCACGAGGATGAGCCGTTCGACCAATTGCGGGAACTGATAAGCGAATTGCATCGCCACGCCGCCACCGAGCGAGTGACCGACGACGGTGACCTCGTCGATGTCGAGGACGGATAACAGGTCGCGCATGCCGTTCGCGTACGCGGCGACCGAGTAGTCCGCCCGTGGCTTGTCGGACTGGCCGTGACCCAATAGATCGGGAGCGATGACGGTGAACCGTTGCGCCAGCTTGGTCTGCACGGTGCTCCACGTGGTGGAGTTGTCGCCGATGCCATGAATGACCAGAATCGCCGGGCCGGAGCCGGCCACCCGGAACGCGCGGCGGTATCCGTGGATGGTGCGGAACTGCAGCGACGGTGTCAGTTCGCGCACGGTGCGCAGGTTAGGCTTTCGCTCGCTCATTGCGCCGCCTGTGTCGTCACGGTCATGTTCGCCAACTTCGTTGTCGGGCCGGGTGCGGCTAGTTGTCGTCGTCCTTGTTCTTGTCACCGGCCTGTTGTGCGAGGAACCGTTCGAACTCGGCACCGAGCTCGTCTCCGCTGGGTAGATCCTCATCGCGCGCCAGCAGCGACCGGTTCTCCTGAGCGGCGACGAACGCATCGTACTGTCGCTCCAACGCCTCCACCACTTGAGCGACTTCGCTGCTCGCCTGGACCTGTTCGGTTATCTTGTCGTGTACCTCGACTGCGGCCTGCGTCAGCTCGACCAGCGGGATTTGCAGCGAGCCGTTCTTGGCGACCTCGGCGAGCAGCGCCCCGGCGGCCGCCGGGTAGTCCGTCTGCGCCAGATAGTGCGGGACGTGCACGGTGAAGCCGACCACCTCGTGACCGTGCTGGGCCATCCGGAACTCCAGCAGGTTCGACACGCTGCCCGGGACCTGAACCTCACCCACCCACGGGGTGTGGTCGGCGATCAATTCCTTGTCGTTGGCGTGCGCCGTCATCGTGATGGGACGGGTGTGCGGCACCGCCATCGGGATGGTGCCCAGGCCGATCACCCGGCGAACACCCAGCCGTTCGGCCAGCAGCCGAACTGCCGTGATGAATCGCTCCCAGCGCAGATCCGGCTCCATGCCCGCGAGCAGCAGAAATGGTGTGCCGACGCTGTCGTGCAGGGCGTACAGGTTGAGCTCGGGTTCCTCGTAGGCCGTGAAGTGGTCGGTCTTGAACGTCATCAGCGGCCGTCGCGACCGGTAGTCCAGCAGTTCGTCGATGGCGAACGACGCCACCAGCTCGGTGTCCAGATTGTTCTTCAGATACTGCGCGGCCAGCCGGATCGCATGCCCGGCGTCCGAAAAGCCCTCCAGGGCGTGGATCATCACCGGCCCGGTGCCATCTGCCGAGGACAGCTGCGGTGCGGGAAACTCCAGCTCATACATCCCGGTCTGCTCGGGGTGGTAGTGCTGTTCTGGTTTATCGGCGTTCTCAGCCATTGCCTCGCCTCCTGGCACATAGTGTCGCGCATTTCGCGGTAGATGCGATTGCGGACATCCACTTGTTCGAACACAAGGTCGTCGAACCCGCATTCCGCGCTGGGTGCCCGCGATCCGAAGCACTCCCCTCGCAAGCTGGGGACCCCAGAACCCGTCGGGCTGGGCATCGTCAGGGCGTACGCCGGGATGGTGAGGCAAGATCGGTCCTCATGCACTTCTCCGCGGCCGGCCGGGCCGTCCTGGTAACCGGACTGCTGGCTGCGTTGACCTTATCGGGCTCGGCGTGCGGGAAACACCCGCCGGTCGAGGAGGCGGCGACCGTCACTCCCAAGACGCCGCCCACTGCGGCGCCGGTGCCTCCCGATCCCAGGGTGGGTGCGGTCTTCGTGGGCGGCGCCACGCTGCACACCTGCTCCGGAGGGGTGCTGGACTCGCCAGGAGGCGATCTGATTCTGACCGCCGCGCACTGCGTGGCTCAGGGCGTCGACGCCACGTTCGTCGCCGGCCTGAAGGACACCGCAGTGCCAGAGGACGTCTGGCATGTCGACGCGGTCTATCTCGATCCGCGCTGGATGCAGAATCAGGACCCGCTCGCCGACTTCGCGATCGCGCGGGTGAGCCGAGACACAGGCGGGTCGGTGGAGGCGCAGGCTGGCGGTGGCCTGAGGCTCGGGCCGTCGCCGAAACCGGGCACGATCGTCACCGTCACCGGCTACGGAATGGGCGTCGGTGGCGGTCCGATCGGATGCCGGACGGCCACCGCGGCACCCACCAAGGGTTTTCCGGCGCTGGATTGCGCAGAGTTGGTCGACGGCCTGTCCGGTGCACCGTGGATCGACGGGTCGACGGTCACGGGCGTGATCGGTGGCTTGAACGGCGGCGGCTGCGCAGACGAAAGCATCTCTTACTCACCGCCTTTTGACGACGCCGTGACGCGGTTGTTCGTTCGCGCCGAGGCCGGAGGTCCGGCTGATGACGCGCCGACGGTGTCCGACGACGGCTGCGACTAGCCGCGGTACTGGTTCAGCGCGCGCAGCTTGTTCATCACGTCGAGCGCGGCGACCTTGTAGGCCTCTGAGAACGTCGGGTAGTTGAAGACGGCGTCGACGAGGTATTCGACCGTGCCGCCACAGCCCATCACCGCCTGGCCGATGTGCACCATCTCGGTGGCACTGGTGCCGAAGATGTGCACGCCGAGCAGCTTGAGGCTCTCGGTGTGCACCAGCAGCTTGAGCATGCCGTAGGAGTCGCCTGCGATCTGTCCGCGCGCCAGCTCGCGGTACCGTGACACCCCGACCTCGTAGGGGATCGCGTTCTTGGTCAGGTCGACTTCGGTGGCGCCGACGTAGGACACCTCGGGGATGGAGTAGATGCCGATCGGCTGCAGATCGGTCATGCCTTTCGCCGGTTCGCCGAACGCGTGGTACGCGGCCAGCCGGCCTTGGTCCATCGACGTGGCGGCCAGCGCGGGGAAGCCGATCACGTCGCCGACGGCGTAGATGTGGTCGACCTTCGTCTGGAACTGGCTGTCGACGACGATTCTTCCGCGGCTGTCGGTTTCGAGGCCGGCGTTGGGCAGGTCCAGGTGTTCGGTCTGGCCCTCGCGGCCCGCCGAATACATCACGGTCTCGGCGGGAATCTGCTTGCCGCTGGCCAATGTGGTGACCGTGCCCGCTGCGCCGACGTCGACGGCGGTCACCTCCTCGCCGAAGCGGAATGTCACCGCCAGGTCGCGCAGGTGGAACTTGAGCGCCTCGATGATCTCCGGGTCGCAGAACTCCAACATGTTGTCGCGCTTCTCCACGACCGTGACCTTGGTGCCAAGTGCGGCGAACATCGAGGCGTATTCGATGCCGATCACGCCGGCCCCAACCACCACCATCGTGGTCGGCAGGGACTTCAGGTCGAGGATGCCGTCGGAGTCCAGCACCCGGTCTTCGTCGAACTCGACGCCGGTCGGCCTGGCCGGCTTGGTGCCCGTGGCGATCACGATGTATTCGCCTCGGACGGTTGTTCTTTCACCGCGGGTCTGGTCATCGACACACACGGTGTGCTCGTCGAGGAACCTGGCGTGCCCGGTGAGGAGGTCGACCCGGTTGCGCATTAGCTGATTGCGCACCACGTCCTGCTCCTTGGTGATGACATGCGTGGTGCGGGCCAGGAGGTCGCCGGGGGTGATCTTTTCCTTGACGCGGTAGCTGGCGCCGTACATCTCGCGCTGGCTCATGCCGGTGAGATAGACGACCGCCTCGCGCAGCGTCTTGGACGGAATGGTTCCGGTGTTCACGCAAACTCCGCCGAGCATCCTGCCGCGTTCCACAACCGCCACCGACTTGCCGAGCTTCGCGGCCGCGATCGCGGCCTTTTGACCGCCCGGACCCGAACCGATGACGACGAGGTCGTACTCAACCATGGAACCCATGGCAAAAGGTCTACGCCGGTTGGGCCAACTTCGCACGCCGACGAGCGTCAATGCGGCGTGAATAATTGCCGAAGCGGCGGCACTCGTTCTCCCCAGGGGCGAATCCATCCCCAGGCGCCCGCAGATGACGCATTTGGTGGCCACATTCGGCGGTGCCGATTGCGAAGTTGGCGCCATGACGACATCGCAACCACCCGACTTTCACCTGAACCGGCCCGGCGTTCTGATCGCGGCTCTGCCCGCAGTGCTCGGCTTCGTGCCGGAGAAATCCCTCGTGCTCGTCACCGTCGACCGCGGCGAGATGGGATGTGTTATGCGCGTTGACCTTTCGGACGATCTCGTGCATTCGCTGGCACACGTCGCCGACGTCGCCGCCGCGGCCAGGCCGGATTCTGCGATCGCGGTGGTGATCGACGAGGGGGGTGCGAACTGCCGAATGTGCAACGACGAACACCGCGAACTCGCCGACGGTCTGACGACCGCGCTGGCCAACCGAGGGATCGAACTGCTCGCCGCACACGTCGTCGACCGGGTCGCCGCCGGCGGGCGGTGGCATTGCGCCGACGGCTGCGGCAATGCGGGCACCGTCGAGGATCCGTCGGCATCGCCGCTGGCTGTAGCCGCGGTGCTGGACGGCCGCCGGCTGTACGCCCGGCGTGCCGAGCTGCAAGAAGTGATCGAGGTCGCCGATCCCGCCCGGACGGCCGCGCTCGCCGAGTTGATCGGCGGCTGCCAACCGGAGGGGGAGCGGCCGGATGAGGCAGCCCGTGCCGACATCGAGGCGGTCATGGCCGCGGCGGCGCGGGTGGCCGACGCCGCCGGACTCGGCGATGACGAACTGGTCCGGCTGGCGTGGGCGTTGACCGACCTTCGGGTGCGAGACACGCTCTACGCGCTGGCGGTCGGCGAGGACGCCGGGCAGGCCGAGTCGCTGTGGGCTGTCCTGTCGCGCACCCTGCCGGAGCCGTGGCGGGTCGAGGCGCTCGTGTTACTGGCGTTCTCGGCCTACGCCCGCGGCGACGGCCCGCTGGCAGGCGTATCGCTGGAGGCGGCGCTGCGGGGCGACTCGACGCACAGGATGGCCGGCATGCTCGACACCGCCTTGCAGTCGGGGCTGCGGCCCGAGAAGATTCGTGATCTCGCGATCACGGGCTACCGGCTGGCCGATCGGCTTGGTGTGCAGCTACCGCGTATGCGGTCGTTCGGGCGGCGGGCCGGATGAGCGTTGCCGGCCGTCAGACCTTTTCGACCTTCACGGCGTGTGCCATGTGGTGGGGCAGCTCGACCTGCTCGTGGCCGGGAATCACGATCAACACGCCGCCGTGGTCGTTGGCCTCGACGGTCACCCTGGCGTTGGGCACCACGCCGGCGTCCTTGAGCTTCGCGATCAGTTCGGTGTCGCCCTGGACGTGTTCGGTGAGCTGCCGTACCACGACCGCGACGGGCATTCCGGACGGCAGCTCGGTCAGGCGCACCAGGTTGATCTGGTCGTTGGCGAGGTCGTCGCCCACGCCGAGCTCGGACAGGCCGGGGATCGGGTTGCCGAACGGCGACGTGGTCGGGTTGTTGAGTACCTGCACCAGCCTGCGCTCGACGTCCTCGCTCATCACGTGCTCCCACCGGCAGGCCTCGGCGTGCACTTCCTCCCATGGCAGCCCGATCACGTCGACCAACAGGCGCTCGGCGAGCCGATGCTTGCGCATGACGGAGATCGCAAGGGCGCGGCCTTTGTCGGTGAGCTCGAGATGGCGGTCACCGGCGACGTGCAGAAGCCCGTCACGCTCCATCCGCGACACGGTCTGGCTGACGGTGGGGCCACTCTGCTCGAGCCGCTCGGCGATGCGGGCACGCAGCGGCACTACGCCCTCTTCTTCGAGGTCGTAGATGGTCCGCAGGTACATCTCGGTGGTATCGACAAGATCGTTCATTAGGCAACCCTCCGTCACGCCAGAGTCTACCGGTCAAGCTGGGAAAACTGGG
>Ga0068866_10000245_pt1 | contig 25542 bp, 22 predicted proteins | sample KBSMisM22_FD_66587 | JGI IMG/M metagenome (GOLD analysis project Ga0068866, IMG submission 66587) | Miscanthus rhizosphere microbial communities from Kellogg Biological Station, Michigan, USA - KBS Miscanthus M2-2 | ecosystem: Host-associated > Plants > Roots > Rhizosphere > Soil ... | reverse complement strand
CAGGACTGACCGGTACGAACGAGACTACGACAGGGTGTAGCGAGCCAGCCCCTTCAGGGGGCTGGACGCTCAGATGAACCTTGGTTAAACACACCCCTCGCTCAGCTCGGGATCTTAGCTCCAGTAGAGGGGTCCCGCCCTAGCGGGCACCCCGACTATTAGGGAGCCGCACGGCGCTTGAGTTGCACAAGGATAAACTAGCACTGCTAGCTTCGACCATGATTATAGGAGGGTAGGACGGGTGGCTAAGGTCTACGTGACCGAAGGGGGTCAGCGGTTCAAGTCGGACCCACGGAAGGCTCCGGTAGCCAAGACTGGCTTCAAGCAGGCCGACCGTACCAAGTACTCCGATGCGAAGGTCCGCAAGGAGACCTTCATCAAGTACATCAAGAACGGCAAGTCGATCAAGCAGGGCTGCATCGACATGGGACTCACGGAGGCCCAGTACAAGTACCTGCGTCAGTCGGATGCAAACTTCCGGGATGAGATCGACAGGCTGCGACTCATGTCGCAGTCCGGCGAGGAGGCAGAGGCGAACCGTGAGAACATCGCCCCCTTCCCCGAGTGGTGCGAGGAGTACCTCGACACCAAGCTGTTCAACCATCATCTTCAGTGGATCGATCTGCTGGAGGGCGATGAGCCTAGGAACCTTCACGAGAATCAGACCTACATCAAGGGTGAACCCGAGTTCCTGCTCATCAATACTCCCCCAGAGCATGCGAAGTCCACTACCATCACGATGAACTATGTGACGTACAGGATCTGCCAGGATCCCAACATCCGAGTCATCATCGTGTCTCAGACGCAGGAGATGGCGAAGAGGTTCCTCAGGGGAATCAAGGATCGCCTCGCGTCGGAGAACAGGAACTACCAGAAGCTCCAGCTCGACTTCGCCCCCGAGGGTGGGTTCGACGACGGAGCCGCCGCATGGACGGCGGACTCGATCTACGTAAGCTCCTCCACGCGAGACTCGGGAGAGAAGGACCCGACGGTCCAGGCTCTGGGCATCGGTGGGCACATCTACGGGTCTCGTGCAGACCTCATCATCCTTGACGACTGCGTGACGGGAAAGAACGCTCATGAGTATGAGAAGCAGATGGACTGGCTTCAGCGAGAGGTCTACAACCGTCTCTCGTATCCGGGTGGTCGTATTCTCCTGGTCGGGACTAGGCTCGCTCCAGTTGACCTTTACGGGGAGATCGTCAAGGACGACTACTATGGAGAAGACCAGTCGCCTTGGACCTATCTGTCTCAGCCTGCGGTCCTGGAATTTGCCGACAGCCCGGAGGGGTGGGTCACGCTCTGGCCGAAGACAAACCGTCCGCCTGTATCGATTGCGGGACGTCAGCTCGTAGAGCAGGACGAAGACGGACTGTGGCCGATGTGGACAGGCGAGGCGCTCAGGAAGCGCCGCGCCGCCATGAGCCCGAAGAACTGGGCCCTGGTCTACATGCAGGAGTCCGTGGTCGAGGACGCCATCTTCCCCGTGAAGGCGGTGACCGGCTGTGTGGACGGCATGAGGGCGGCTGGACCGATGTCCAGGGGAGCGCCTGGCCACAGGATGAACGGCATGGACGGACTGTACATCGTCGGCGGATTCGACCCAGCCATGACAGGGCACTCTGCATCTGTTGTCATGGGCGTGGATCGTTACTCCGGTGAGCGCTGGGTGCTGGACGTCTGGTCGAAGGGCGGGCTCAAGCCCGATGACATCTTCGACAAGATCAAGGAGCTGACCGTCAAGTACGGCATGAACGAGTGGCGCATCGAGAAGAACGCCATGAACCTCATGGTCACGCAGAGCAGGGAGATCAAAAACTTCCTGGGCAGTCGTGGCTGCCTTCTCCGTGAGCACTTCACTGGATCGAACAAGTGGGACACCGACTTCGGTGTCGCCTCGATGTCCGTCCTGTTCGAGGGCTACGAGCGTAACGAGAACCTGATTCACCTGCCCTCCCGCTCAAGCGGTGAGGGCGTGAAGATGCTTGTAGAGCAGCTCACCACATGGGAGCCCACCCCTCCCGGCGTCAAGACGAAGAAGAAGATCGACACGGTCATGGCACTCTGGTTCGCAGAGATCCGTGCACGAGAGCTGATCGGCGAGATAGACAATGTCTTCCACGTGAACAACGAATACCAGAGCCCACGAGACCGTGAGCGCTCTATCACTATCGACCTGGACTACATGGCCCAGGCAGAACTGAACCAGAACAAGGGATGGTGGAACTAGTGGCAACCCCTATGACCGCAAGTCAGCTCCTCTCGGCCCTCAAGGCCGAGGGGCTCAAGGTCGTGGAGTACAAGGACTGGCGTGACCATGAGCGCGACGACGAGACCGGCAAGCCGTTCGGTCCGGTCAATGGAGTGATGATCCACCACACCGCATCAGGTGACGGGCAGGGAATCATCGACAACGTCTATGACGGAGACTCCTCGCTCATCGGACCCAAGTGCCATGTGCTCATCAACAAGAAGGGCGTCGTGTACCTGATCTCCAAGGGCCGCGCCAATCACGCTGGCGGCGGAGATCCGGCAGTCAAGACCGAAGTGGTGAACGAGAGCTACGGCGACTACCCGTCCGCTCCTCACTACCACGAGGGATCTTCTGGCGCGGCCGACGGCAATGACTGCTTCTACGGTGCCGAGTGTGTGAACCGTGGAGATGGCGATGATCCATGGCCTGCCGTTCAGGTGACTGCCATGGTCAAGTTCGCGGCGGCCATCTGCCGCCACTACGGCTGGAGTGCCAAGAGCGTCATCGGGCACAAGGAGTGGTCGGACTGGAAGCCGGACCCCAAGGGCATTGACATGAAGTCCTTCAGGAGCCAGGTTCAGGCGGTGATTGACGGAGGAGCCAGTGGCTCCTCTGGTTCAGGGACTCAGCCTAAGCCTCGACCAGTCTATGCCCCTTACCCTGGCAATGGTTTCTTCCGACTGGGTAAGCGACACCCCCTGATCACCCAGATGGGCAAGGCCCTGAAGAAGGCAGGCTACAAGCCTGCATACACTCCAACCGACGAGTTCACTCGTGCGGACATCAAGGCGTACGCCTGGTGGCAGAGGAAGCTCGGATACACCGGATCGGCAGCTGACGGCTACCCAGGCAAGGCAAGCTGGGACAAGCTGAAGGTGGCCAGCAAGTAAGGAGTACACATGGCGCTGACTATCGACAGGGTCGCCCAGAAGGTAGAGTCACTGCGTCGTGCCTCCGCTGATCGTGACCAGCGTCAGCGCGATGTGCACGACGTGCGCTCCGGAGACATCGACACGGTGATGCCTGGTGCCATGCCTGACGCATGGCCCAAGCCCATCGTGGCGAACATGGTGGATACTGCGGCACGAGACATGGCTGAGGTCATGGGTGCCATGCCGTCCATCAACTGTGCATCTGGAGTCATCACCACGGATAAGGCGAAGAAGTTCTCTTCCAAGAGGACGAAGATCGCAAACGCCTATGTCCAGAACAGTCAGCTTCAGTCCGGTCATCAGATCGCGTTCTGTGACTACTACAACACGTTCGGTCTGGCGGTCTACATCGTTGAGCCGGACTTCGAGAACAAGGTTCCACGCATCAGGGTGGAGAGCCCCATGGGCATCTATCCGGAGATGGACCTGTACGGCAGGGTGCGCAGCTACACAAAGGTGTGGCGCGAAGAGGCTATCGATCTCGTGGCGAAGTTCCCACACCTTCTCCGAGTGCTTCAGTCCAACGAGATCGGCAACCAGACCAGCCAGGGCTGGGCAGAGCGTGAGATCGAAGTCATTAAGTACTGCGATGGTGACCAGATCACCATGTACCTGCCGAACCACATGAACCAGATCGTGGACATGATGCCGAACCCGATGGGCAAGGTGTACGCCTCGATCGCGAGGCGTCCAGGCTTCGACCTGGAGACTCGTGGTGCATTCGATGATGCCATCTGGGTACAGCTGGCAAAGGCTCGCATGGCTCTCCTCGCCCTTGAGGCGACGGAGAAGAGTGTTCGTGCTCCACTGGTTGTTCCTCGCGACGTTCAGAAGATGACGTTCGGAGACGACGCCATCATCAGGACTGACAACCCACAGGGCGTGCAGCGCGTAGGGATCGACGTTCCTCAGTACGCATTCCAGGAAGGCTCCATGCTCGACATGGAGGCTCGACAGGCCATGCGCTCTCCCGAGGTTCGCTCCGGTAACATCGACGCATCCATCATCACCGGTCGTGGAGTCCAGGCCCTGATGGGCGGATTCAACACCGTGATCACCACCGGTCAGGCAGTCATCTCGCAGGCCCTTGCAAAGGCCCTGGAGATGTGCTTCGAGATGGACGAGAAGCTCTGGCCCGACGAGAAGAAGGTCGTTACTGGCGTCGTCCAGGGAACGCCCTTCGAGGAGAACTATGTCCCAAGCAAGGACATCGCCGGTAGCTATACGACTGATGTCACCTACGGATTCGCAGCGGGTCAGGATCCTGCACGAGCGATCGTCGCTCTTCTCCAGCTCCGTGGAGATCAGCTTGTCTCTCGTGACTTTGTACAGCGTCAGCTCCCAATGGACCTGGACGTCGTTCAGCTTCAGACCCAGATCGACAACGAGCAGTTCACCGACGCCCTGAAGCAGGGAATCATGGGCTACATGCAGTCGATCCTGCCGATGGCACAGCAGGGCATGGCCGATCCGGTCGACGCCCTCACCAAGATGGGCAAGCTGATCGAGGAGCGCGAGAAGGGCACCTCAGTACATGATGCCGTCCTCAAGGTCTTCAAGCCTAAGGAGCAGGCAGGCCAGGCGGCCACACAAGACCCACTCGCGGCCCTAATGGGCGGCGGTGGAGCAGGAGCACCAGGAGCACCTGGCGGGGCTCCACAGGGCAGCACAGCGCCTTCTGGCGCTGGCAACCCGCAGGGGTTTGACATGATGTCCCTGCTGGCCGGTCTGACTGGCAAGGGTGAAGCAACCATGAGCGCACGCACACAGCGTCAGACGGGAATCTAAATGGCACTATGTTGGTACTGCAAGGCGTCCGAGTATCACGACTACAAGGACAAGTACGGAATCCGCTGCCCATCTTGTGGGCAGAAGGAGAAGGACGACCCGGCCAAGAGGCCTACACAGGTCGTCGTGACAGAGGTGCCCAAGGCACCTGCAAGGCGAGCAAGGAGCAAGTCATGAGTGACAGCACTTGGTTCGGGGGCAACCACGGCCCCGAGGGGGACTGGAAGACCCTGAAGGGGCGTATGCTCGCCCCTCACATCGCACAGCCGATGACTTCCACCGCGCACGGAGACAGCCGTGCACAGGCTCCCGCACCGACCATCGGGTGGGAGACGCACATTCTCGTCAACACGGGCATGACTCGTGGTGGCGGGACCATGGCCAAGTAAGGAGTACCGATGGATGACGAGGATGAGATCACTGATGTCGTGGAAGTTCTGCCCCTCAGGCATACGAGGTGGTCCATCCTCGTCATCGGTATGAGCTACGCGGCAGGCCTGGCCAGGGAGACTGCGGACTTCCTGGCTTCGGCTACCATGATGACAGCACAGCACAATCTGCACAAGCGCGAAGAGGACGAGTTCTACGAGGTGGTGAAGAATGGCTGAAGTATCAGGCCCAGGCCAGTTCAGTCAGCGAACCGACAAGGCTGTGACCAATGCGAACAACACGCTGCCGGACGCAGGATACGGAGAGCAGGCAGACTACCAGGATCAGAAGTCTGGAGCCAACATGGCCAAGACTCCTGGTGGCGGTGCCGACTTCTCCTCCCTGTTCGGTGACGCCGCTTCTCGCGTCGTGGGGCTGGGCGATCCCACTACTCAGCCTGACACTCCGGTGACGGATGGCGCGGCGCTCGGCGCTGGCGCAGGCGCTGAAGCCCTTGGGCTGACGGATCAGAAGAAGACGGACCTTGAGTCCCTCGCCCCATACCTGCCGGTCCTTGAGTTCATGGCCAACCAGCCTGGAGCTTCGTGGGCCATGCGCAATGTGGTCCGTAAGGTGAAGGCACTTCAGTGACCGATCCGGACTACACATATGGTGGCCAGTGGTTCGACGACATGGGCGGACTGGTCCTAGCATTTTCTGACGCCCCCGTGATGGGGGTAAGCCTCGCACGCTCTGGCGTGTCGAGGTCTCAGGCCAACGACATGGCCAAGAATCTTCTCAAGGCGGACGTAGCACCATACGACGATGCAAACAGTATGGTGGAGGTGTCCGACATCAATAACACGGAAGGCTGATATGGGTTACACCCCGAACGCCAAGGACATGAAGACTCTGTCTGACGCGATCCTAGACAATCAGATGCAGGTGAGCGACCTGCCACAGGGAGCGCAGTACGCCCTCCAGTCCTACTGGAGTTCTGCGGGTGTTGACTTCTCGAATCCGGACGTATCGCAGAAGCAGTTCCAGGAGCTGATCCAGCAGCGAAGGGATCAGACCGCATCTGGTGGATTCTTCGACTCTCCCCTGTTCAAGCCGATCGAGTGGGTAGGCTCCAAGCTGTACAAGGTGTACAGCGCTACGGTCTCCCCGGCCCTCAGTGCCGGAACCATGGCCCTGCACTCTATGGTGTACGGACGCCCTGACTACATTGGCCAGGACGGAGAGCTGGACGCACTCAAGGACTACTGGGACCTGGCTCACGATGTGAGCCCAGGCCAGGCGGTCTGGATGCTGGGCATGAACGACAAGGAGCTGAAGGAGAGGGGCATCCGCCCCGACCAGATCTCCGAGGATCTGAAGCTCCAGTCGCTGGGCAAGTACCACGATCAGCAGACCAAGAACGACCTGTTCGGCGTGAAGACCAGGAGCCAGGAGTACTTCGGCTCCGGTGCATCCAAGTATGTCACTGGTGCCACCGACTTCGCCGTGTCATGGTACATGGATCCGCTGGTGCTCAGCGGCAAGGGTATCGGTGCAGCAAAGCGTATCGGCTTCACCAAGAACATTGAGTCCGCCACTAAGGGCGGCACGAAGATGGATCAGTTCACCGCCAAGCCAGCATTCACCAAGATGGTCGACACCGTCATGGATGTCAAGAAGGCGAACCCCGACAACGCAGCTCTTGTGCTGCGTCGGGACATGCCGACCATCGCACGCTCCGCGAACGGAGACGCGCTGGCGAGGCTTCTGTCTCAGGCCAAGGATTCTGGTGAAGTGACTGACATCCTTCGCCTTTCCATCGGAGACAATGCCGCAAGGATTCCGCTGGAGCTGGAGAACGCCAAGCTGGGTCCACAGATTGAAATGATGAGGCAGTCCCAGACGATCCTGGGCAGTCACTACGATGCGCTGTCCGACATCACCAAGGCCAGCCCACGAGGGCAGGCCATCAAGGCGAGCCTGGACCGTCAGACTGAGTACATCAACAGGCTGAACCAGCAGTCACGAGTGATCGATGACAAGCTGGACGCCTTTGCCTCCGTCGACAACATGAACTTCAACCGAGTGACCACGCCTCTCGGAATGAAGGTCAAGGGCTCTGCATCCTTCCAGGATGCGCAGTTCAAGAGGGTTCGCGGTCAGGGCATCATCAAGGCCAGCGGCGCACTGGTGTACAACTCCACGCTCGGATGGCCCATCAAGGTGATCCGCAGCTACAACGACATCCGCCCGACTCACTTCCTCGACATCCATGCCGAGGACAGCTACAGGTCCCTGAATGCCTCCCTCCAGGAGGTCAAGGGTCTGAGTCGTGAGGCTCGCGAGATGTACGTGTCTCGATACCTTGAGGCCGCACCGAACGACCGCCAGATGGCTCTGATCAAGATGGAGAATCAGATTGCCCACCGCATGGTGGACAGGTTCAATCTCACTCGCGGACCTAGCGACCAGATCACCTATGAGCTGGCCGACGACCTGTACAAGGACTTCGCATCTCGCAGGTCCAGCGCACAGGCTGCTGCCGCAAAGCAGCAGACGTACTCTGGCGGATCCATGCCAGACCCGAAGGATCCAAGCCGGACCGTTCGCGTTGCAGAAGTTGAGGCTGACGGTGGGCGACTGGTATCCACTCCACTGTTCGACACTCAGCTTGCTAACAGTCATGTGCTCATGGACTTCGGCCAGTTCGAGCGTGCGCTTGAGGCGCACGGATCGACCTTCCAGAGGCTGAAGAACAAGTTCGGCGATGGATGGTACAAGACCAGCCAGGTGGCCGATACTCTGTCTACGACCTGGAAGTTCGCCCAGTTGTTCCGTCTCGGCTACGCACCCCGCGCGCTGGCTGACGACTTCCTGGGGCAGGTGGCAAGGTTCGGGTCGCTGGCCATGGCTCAGCGTGCAATCCAGGGTGGCAAGATCACTGCCGAGGACTTCGTTCGTGGTAAGTGGGCGGGCGACTCTGTGACTGCCGCAAGGCAGACTGAAGGAATGCTTGCTCAGCACATCGACGAACTGTCTGTCCAGCAGACGGCAGCCAAGAACGCCCTCCTGCGAGAGCAGGCGGCCGGTGGACCGAATGTGCAGAGGCTGACCGATGACCTCAAGGACATCACCGATGAGATCTCGGCCGCAAAGCTGACTCATGCAGACTACGGTTCGCTGGTGGCTTACGGAGCGCAGACGCGCGATGTGAAGATTGGGCGAGAGGTATTCGCAGCTCCGTTCGGAGGAAAGCAGGGAGAGCTGTTCCGTGACCTGGCTTCCGGCCAGAGGAACTTCAACAACCTGATGGGTGCACAGGCGGACTGGTACCTCAAGAAGATGAGGCGGTCCGACTGGGAGAACATCACCCCAGCGACTCATGGTCCAGAAGTGCACATGGATGCATGGATCCGTCACATCAATGACCAGATCGGTCAGTCCGCGATCGGCCGTCAGGCTCTGACTGGGGCGAGCGAGACTGAGCTGGTCAAGTGGATGCGAGGTACCGCCGAAGGACAGAAGTATCGTGCCGATATCGGGCTGAAGAACATGCCAGACTATGAGCTGGCTCAGCGCGTTAAGGGCGCGGTTGACTACGTTCTGGACCCAGCACTTCCAGGAATGGACGCCATCAGGGCGTCCATTGTTCAGGGCAAGCTGGACAAGTCCATGCTTGAGGCGATCCCCAAGGCCAACAGGCCAATGGTCAATGCACAGTCCTTCAAGTACGCCGAGGGTACCCACCCAGTGGCGCAGCTTCTGGACAAGTCCATCACCGGCTACTACAACCTGGCCAACCAGATGCCAGCGGCCAAGCTGCTGCGAAACCCTCTGTTTGGTCAGAGCTACAAGGCTCACCTGGCATCCGAGCTGAACATCCTGAAGGGGCAGGGCGTCACGCACATTGACGAAGCTCTGCGTAAGCAGATGGAGAACCGCGCCCGAAGGGGCGCTCTGGACGACGTGAAGAAGTTCACGTTCACCATGGACCATGAAACCAAGATGGCCTACTCCATGCGACACTTCGGTGCGTTCTTCGGGGCACAGCAGGAGAGCTGGAACCGATGGGCACGCATCATCTCCGACAAGCCTGATGTTCTGGCCCACGTTGGACAGGTGTATGGCGCGCCCGCAAGGGCGGGCATGGTCGTGGATCAGGACGGCAATGCAGTCGACGGTGCTGGTTACGCAACCGATCCGACCACCGGCAAGAAGAAGCTGGTGGACTACTCGGACCGAAGGATGCTCATTCAGGTCCCCGAGTACCTGGGCGGCAAGGAGCTGAACAAGACTCTCGGACTGGACGAGGACGCCAAGTTCGTCATCCCGATGTCCAGCCTGGAGCTTGTGCTGAACCATGGAGACGGAGCGCTTCCAGTAGGAACCGGCCCGTACGTCCAGATCGCAGCCAACCACTTCGCCAAGGAGGATCCGGGATTTGCGGACTGGGCGCAGAAGCTGGGCGTTCTGCCGTTCGGACCACAGGACAGCTGGACCGACTTCATCAACCCCACCACCGGTAAGCGCCTGGGCGACAGCAATGACGACATGGGTGCAACCAAGCAGCGCGCTCTGTTCTACGCGATGCAGGTGGAGAACTACAAGTACGAGCAGGGACTTCGCAAGACTCCGCCCACCTGGGGAGAGCTGAAGGACAGGGCAGATCGCTGGACCATGTTCAGGACTGCGGCAGCTTTCGCGCTGCCGTTCTCCGTCAATGGCCAGGATCCGTACCAGTTCTTCCGTGATGAGTTCCAGCGCTACCAGAAGCTGGATCCGAACAGTGCTGACGAGAAGTTCTACGACAAGTATGGCGACTCGTTCTACATGTTCAGCCAGTCGATGAGTCAGAACAATACTGGACTGCGTCCAACCGTAGAATCTGTTCAGATGTCCAAGCACTACAAGGATCTGATCGACAAGGTCGGACCCAAGTATGCTGGCCTGATCGCCGGAGCAGAGGGCGACGGTGAGTACTCCAATGGTGCGTTCTACTACCAGAAGACGCACGAGGCTGCTCCAGGTGCAGGCAAGACGCAGCGCTCGACGCTGAGCGCTCGCGATGCCTGGACTCAGGGTCAGGTCGCTCGCGGATGGCAGCAGTACAACAGCCTGATGGAGGACGCGAACAGTCAGCTCTTCGATCGTGGACTCCAGACGTTCGACGACCCTGGAGCGGAGGACCTGAAGGATTACAGGAAGGGCGTTCAGCTGATGCTGACCACCCAGTACCTGCCTGACGGTAAGGAAAATCCGTTCTACAACGAGTCGTGGGAGGCTGAGTTCAGCTCTCTCGACAAGGGCAAGTATGACCGTACCGCATACGATCTCCAGCAGGTCGTAGACGATCCGGAGCTGATGTCCAAGGCCGTGAATCCTGATGGAACCATCGGAATCCGATCTGACATCTACACCCTGAAGGGCTACCTGTCCTACAGGCGGGAGATGCAGAAGGCCCTACTGACCCGAAAGATGAACGGCGGATCAAGCGACATCACTGCGCAGCAGAACTACGATCTCAAGAGTTCTTGGGACCGTACGGTGATGGCCCTCATTGAGGCTGACACCAAGTTCGCATGGCTGCACAGCAGGTTCTTCGCAACGGACATGGGATTCAACATGGACGTACACTACACCCAGGATGAGCAGCAGGCTATGGCACAGTCGGACGCAAGTCTGATCGGCGAGCAGGCTACTGGATTCCAGGGACAGGGCGACATGATGAGCGCCATGGATGACAAGGCAGGAGTGATCGGTGGCTGACAAGACACCAACCCCATCGGCCAACGTTGCGCCGAAGGACCCGGCGATGACCAAGGAGCAGATCGCCAAGGAGCTGGGATCCTTCTATGGCTCCGCCTCCTCCGCTTCTGGCGGAGGGGTGAAGGATCCAACGGTCTACCTTGGCATGAAGCCGCACGAGAACATGCCTGGAAACACCTCTTACTACCAGGCCCTCGGTTCCGGCTATTACGATGAAACGGCCAAGCTGAGTGACGTTAAGGCGCAGTACTTCAACTGGGATCCAGCCACCAGGAACAAGTTCCTGACTCAGCTGAATCTTGCAGGATACGACACCACCCAGCTGCGTGATGATCAGGTTGCGCAGCTATGGGCTGGCTATGCCGAGCAGGCTGCGGCTTACTACTCTGCCCACAACAAGCTGACACCGTGGGACATCCTCGCGAAGGATAGGGCCGCACGCGAGTCCTACATGAAGACGCCTCGCTCGGTCACCCAGACCAGCACTAACCAGAATCTGTCCAGCCGGGAAGATGCTCACGCACTCTTCCTCCAGGCGGCACAGTCTCTGCTGGGAAGGGATCCGACGCAGGCGGAGATCTCGTCCTTCCAGAAGTCCGTCAACGCATACGAGAAGGCGCACCCAACAGTCACCACCACGACCAGCAACTACATCGGCGACCAGCTCAAGAGTCAGTCCAGCAACACTACTGGCGGCGTGACTGACGCAGCCCGTGGCCTCATGGCCACGGAGGACATCAAGAGGGATCCGGAGTTCGGCGCATACCAGGCAGCGACTACTTACTTTGACGCAATGATGGCTGAGATCGGAGGATAATGCCAGTCAGTGGAGCAGATATCATGGCCTACGCCCAGCAGTTCAAGGGCACTCCGTACGTCTGGGGAGGCAACAGTCTCACCAGCGGAGTTGACTGTTCCGGTCTCGTCCAGCAGGTGTACAAGCACTTCGGAATCGACGTATCCAGGACGACCTACTCCCAGATCGGCGAGGGCAAGGCCGTCAAGATGAATGAGCTACAGGCCGGAGACATGGTGTTCTTCGATACGAACCCGAACACTGCGGGTCCGGACCATGTCGGCCTGTATCTCGGCAACGGGAAGATGCTCCACGCTCCTCGTCCAGGCAAGAGCGTGGAGATCACCGACATGACCAATGGCTACTATCAGAACATCTTCATGGGTGGCCGCAGGGTGCAGGGAATCGCTGGAGGCGGCAAGGCCGACTGGTCTTCCGCAGATAACACCACGACTTCCCTGTCACCAGAGGAGCTGGCGTCCAGCTACGGCTGGGCGTATGGCTTCCTCAACTCCAATCCGGAACTGAAGGGGCTGTTCGATGATGCTGTCGGAGACTCCTGGTCGCCTGACAAGTTCCAGGCCAAGCTGAGGAATACTGAGTGGTGGAAGAAGAACTCTTCCACCATGCGCAAGGCTGCCATGGAGAAGCAGACTGACCCAGCCACGTACAATGCCAAGCTGGCTGCATCTCGTGTGCAGATCCAGCAGCTTGCTGCGCAGATGGGTGCTGCTATTCCTCCGTCCAAGCTGAACAAGATCGTTGAGCAGACCATCATGCTCGGCCTCGACGAGGCCGGACTGAGGAACGTTCTCGGCTCCTACATCACATTCCAGAACAACGGTTCGACCCTGAACGGAATGGCTGGACAGTATGAGCACATGATCAATCAGTTCGCCTACACTCAGGGCGTGAAGCTGGACAAGCAGACCGTCAAGAATCAGGCGCAACTGATCGGCAAGGGCCTGGCCACGGAGGAAGACTTCAAGAACCAGATCGTCAATCAGGCCATCAGTCTGTATCCAGGCTATGCGGCCCAGCTTCAGGCTGGGCAGACCATGATGGACATCGCTTCACCATACATTCAGACCATGGCTGATGATCTTGACATTCCGGTCACGTCCATCAATCTGACCGATCCGATGATCAAGCGAGCGCTGAATGGAACGAATGCACAGGGCAAGCCCGTCGGCATGGATCAGGTCACCTTCCAGTCTCAACTGAGGAATGACCCCCGATGGGGTCAGACGAAGAAGGCGCAGGACGGCACCATGAAGGTGGGGCTGAAGGTGCTACAGGATATGGGCCTGACTGGAGGATGAGATGGCCATCACGTTCGAGCAGTTCTTTTCGGCCATCGTAGAGCAGGAGTCGGGCGGCAACTATAAGGCCATCGGGCCCCAGACCAGCTATGGTCACGCCTACGGCAAGTATCAGGTTCTGGGGTCCAATATTCCAGGGTGGACGAAGTCGTACTACGGTAAGAGCCTGACTCCGCAGCAGTTCCTCAACAACCCCAAGGCACAGGACGCCGTCGCTCGCGGTGTCCTTCAGTCCTACTTCAACAAGTACGGGCCACGCGGCGCAGCAGCCGCATGGTATGGCGGGCCTGGGTCCGCTCACCTCGACCAGTCCACTCGACCCCAGCGGGGCGGCCCTTCCATCAAGGGCTATGTGGACGATGTAATGCAGAACGCAGCTAAGTATCCGACTGGAGGCGGAACCTCCAACTTCTCGACAGGGAGCACGGTCACGCCTACTCTATCCAGCGCAGAGCTGGCTGAACAGTACGGCTTCGTCTCCGGTTTGCTGAACTCGAACCCGGAGCTGAAGGACCTGTTCAAGCAGGCTGTTTCCGGAACTTGGTCTGCCGACAAGTTCCAGGCCAAGCTGCGCAATACGAAGTGGTGGAAGACCCACAGCAAGGACGAGCGAGAGTATCTCATCCTTACCAAGTCTGATCCGGCCACCGCAAAGCAGCAGATGAACCAGGCCAGGGTCAAGGCGGCCCAGCTTGCTAAGCAGGTAGGCCTGACCGGCAAGCAGCTGTCCGGTGCCAACATGGCAAGCTACGCCTATCTGATCGTGGCTAAGGGCTACGACGATGCACAGATCCGGAACCTGATGGGGCAGAAGCTGGTCCTCACCAGCAGCACCCACACTGGACAGGCGGGCGAGGCATGGGACGAGCTTGCCGGATACGCTTACAGTATGGGCGTCAAGGTCGCAGACTCGTGGATGTCATCCAGGGTGAAGAACATCGTGAGCGGTGTCGGCACCCAGCAGGACGTGAAGAATGAACTGATGAAGCTGGCCAAGGCTCAGTTCCCTCAGTGGACTGCACAGATCGACGGAGGTCAGACCGTGCAGGACATCGCTGCACCATACATGCAGTCCATGTCGCAGATCCTTGAGCTGCCATCCGGCAGCGTCAACCTGTTCGATCCGACCATCAAGAAGGCACTCAACTACACCAATCCTGGTAGTCTTCAGAAGGAGGCAAAGCCTCTGTGGCAGTTCGAGAACGAGCTGCGGGCCGACCCCCGCTGGACCAAGACGAAGAATGCTCAGGACAACCTGTTCCAGGTGGGGCATCAGGTCCTGGCTGACTTCGGATTCAAGTACTAGGAGAAATAGTGACCACACCCGTAACCCTGCCGGGGCAGATCGACGCTGGCACCGCGCTTCAGCTACAGCTGAAGGCGCTGGAGAGTCAGATGAAGTCCCGTCAGACCGAGATCGCCGGACTGACCAAGCAGATCAATACGCTGAAGGCGAAGAAGAATCCTTCGGCGGCAGACAAGAGCAGCCTTGGGGCTGCTCAGGCGAGGCTCAAGAGGGTTCAGGCTCAGCTTGCCACGGCTACCCAGAGCCACACCGTCAAGCAGAACCAGTATTACGAGAACACTGGGCAGTACGACAAGCTGCTGAGTGGAGACAACAGGAACGCATACATGGCCCTGAGCGCCATGTTCGAACAGTATGGCCTGGGATCCCTTGCCAGCAAGATCTATGACTTCATCAAGAACGGCTATGGCTCCGACGTCATCTCTCTCATGCTCCAGGACAGTCCGGAGTACAAGAAGAGGTTCGCGGCCAACGAGGCACGTCGCAAGGCGGGCATGCCTGTCCTGTCTCCAGCGGAGTACATCTCAGTGGAGAACAGCTACCGTCAGATCATGAGGCAATCGGGACTGCCGCAGGGATTCTACGACTCTGCGGATGACTTCACAAGCTGGATCTCTGGAGACATGAGCCCAACGGAACTTCAGGGACGAGTGGATCTGGCTACGCAGGCTACGGCTCTAGCCAACCCTGCGTACAAGTCTGCACTCAAGCAGATGGGACTGTCTGACGGTGACCTGACGGCCTACTTCCTGGACCAGAACAGGGCCCTGCCTCTTATCCAGAAGGCTGCGGCTACCGCAGCTATCGGAGCAGAGGCGCTACAGCGTGGCCTGGCATTTGATCCGCAGTACGCGGAGGAGCTTGCCACTTCCGGCGTGTCTCGCGATACCGCTGCATCCGGTTACGCGAAGATTGCTGACGAGTTCAGCAACCTGGGCACCCTGGCTCAGGTTTACGGAGGACAGTGGACTCAGCGCATGGCTGAGGAGGACGCCTTCATCGGCGGCACTTCTGCGACGAAGCAGAAGGAGAGGCTGGCAAGCTCTGAAAAGGGCGCGTTCAGTGGCTCTACTGGTGGAGCGTCTTCAGGTCTTGCGCAGCGTGGAGGAGCCAGGTAGCATTGGGGATGTGACCAACCGTACCTAAGTACGGTTGTCACTTCCTCCCTGTAGTGAACTGGCATCACACCTGTTTTGGGAACAGGCAAAGAAGGTTCGATTCCTTCCAGAGAGACGAGAGCGGGAGGTTCAGTGTTAGTGCACACCCGCTCGTGACTTGCCCTGTTAGTGTAGCGGTAACATACCTGTCTTCCAAACTAGGTTCGCCGGTTCGATCCCGGCGCAAGGCTCTGCTCTGTAGTGGAGAAGTCCCACGACAGCCTCATAAGCTGTAGACCTCGGTGCGATTCCGAGCGGAGCCATATTGGATAGCGTAGGCTGTGCCGGTCGGTCTCCAAAACCGTACCGCGAGGGTTCGAATCCCTCATCCTTTGCCAATACTCACTCGTCCAACGGCAGGACGGCTGGCTCTGGACCAGCTAATCGAGGTTCGAATCCTTGGTGAGTAGCTTTGGGAGGTAGCGCGGAACGGTCCGCAAGCGGCCTAGAAAGCCGTGCCAGCCGTGAGGCTGAGGGTTCGATTCCTTTACTTTCCGCTTTGGAAGATGTGGCCGGTGGCGGCCACCTCCCCTGCTAAGGGAGGACAGTCTTTGGCTGGTGGTTCGACTCCACCTTCTTCCGCTGGATGGGTCCTGGGAGACACGGGAGGCTGTAACCCTCTCGCTTCGGCTAGCTGAGTTCGATTCTCAGACGTCCAACCACGTGGTCTGGATCCTCTTGGTGAGGACGCCGCCTGCAAAGCGGCGGGATCGGTTCGAATCCGACTAGGCTTCTGGGGGTTGTTAAGGTGACACGCTAGCCTTGCAAGCTGGCCTAGCGGGGTTCGATTCCCCGAATCTCCACTCGGACATAGCTCAATGGTTAGAGCACGGGCCTGATACGCCCGCGACTACGGTTCAACTCCGTATGTCCGTACCAATGCCTCGTTGGCGTAGCGGTCAACGCAGCCGCCTGTCGAGCGGAAGATCGAGGGTTCGAATCCCTTACGAGGCGCTGGGCCTGAGATAGTGAAGTATGCAAGCACGGGTGCACACCGACTTGCTGAGGCAGCTATCGAGTCGACTTCGGTCGTGCCCAACCATTTACTCCAGTAGTCCAACGGTAGAGACGACGGCCTCAGAAGCCGTGCGTTGGGGGTTCGAATCCCTCCTGGAGTACTCTAGCCCTACTAGCTCATTGGTAGAGCGGTCGGTTGAAACCCGACAGGTACGTGGTTCGATTCCACGGTTCGGCACTGTGACCATGTTGTAGTGGTAGCTTGCTGGGTTGTGTCCCCAGCGGTGAGGGTTCGATTCCCTCTGGTCACCCCGCAGGTATAGTTCAAAGGACAGAACGCTAGGCTACGAACTTAGCGATGGGGGTTCGAGTCCCTCTACCTGTACGATCCGGTCGCACAAAAGGAAGTGCAACAGGCTCTTAACCTGTGAGAATGTGGGTTCAAGTCCCACCCGGACCACTTGTTCCGGAGTGGATGGCCTGACACATCGATGAGGCCCGGCAAACATCCACATGCCTTAATAGCTCACCTGGTGAGAGCGCCTGCCTAGTAAGCAGGGGGGGCGGGTTCGAGTCCTGCATAAGGCTCTTCCTACGAAAGGTTAACATGTCACCAACACCTTGCGGTACGTGCAACGGCGCGGGCAATCTGGGAGTTGACAACAGGGTCGAGACGGTGAACGGCGAGCAGGTCGTCATTCCCTATCCGATCGACTGTCCCGAGTGCAGGGGCAGTGGAGTTTCGTAGAACATGAGCCGCCTTGGGCGGCTCCCATGGTGTATGGCCAAGTGGTAAGGCAGCGGACTGTTAATCCGCAGAGCGCAGGTTCGATCCCTGCTACACCAGCTGTCTCGACAGAGGACTGTACCTGAGCCTCCTAAGCCTAGGCTGAGGGTTCGAATCCCTCCGAGACTACACCCCCTTCGTCTAATGGAAGGGCCGCTGCCTTACAAGCAGCAGACGGCGGTTCGATTCCGTCAGGGGGTACCGGTACGCCATCGCCAGCAGGCAGTACTGTATGTGAAGACTGGCAACCTATCCGAACGAGCAGATCCCGCGCCCCCTAGCGCGGGCTTCTTGGCGTTCACAATCAACTAGGAGACTCATGAGCAACTGGGGTATCGAGGACGACACGAACCTGGCCGGAAACAACGACAACCTTCCAGGGCCCAAGGCACTTCGTGACGCTTACGAGGCACAGAAGAAGAAGACGGAAGACCTGGAGAACGCTCTGGCCAGCGTTCAGAGCCAGCTCCGTAATCAGTCTGTGACTTCGACCCTCAGCGAGCTTGGCATTCCCGCCACTGCCGCACAGCAGTACAAGGGAGAGGCGGACCCGGAGAAGGTCCGCGAGTGGGCGACCACTATGCAGACTATCTTCGGTGGTGGTTCGGGAACGCCGAACACCCCAAACCCAGTTGACAATCAGCCCAGCTCTGGTCTCACCCCTGAGGCGCAGGCTCAGTATGACCGGCTCAATGGAGCTGGACAGCAGGGCACGCCTCTCGGAAACTTCGAGGCTGCACAGGCGAGCGTCAACGATGCTACTGATCTGAATGGTCTACTTGCAGCGTTCCAGAACCTGAAGTGACCATCTTCCCCTAGGGGGTAGGTGTGGCTAACGCCTTCACCGGTACTGCGGCGATGAGCAATCTCGTCCAGACCACGTACGACCGCGCGCTTGAGTTCGCTCTGCGTGCGCAGCCCATGTTCCGCCAGATCGCAGACAAGCGACCTGTTCAGCAGGCGATGCCTGGTTCCAGCGTAGTCTTCTCGCTGTACCAGGATCTCTCTCCTGCAACCACTCCACTAAACGAGCTGGTTGACCCGGACGCGGTTGCCGCAAGCAACCCGACCACCGTCTCCGTTACTCTGAACGAGTACGGTAACTCCATCCTCGTGTCCAACAAGCTGGACCTGTTCAGCTTCACTGACGTGACCGCTGGTCTCGTCAACCAGGTGGCGTGGAACCTCGTCGACTCTGTCGACGCGGTGGTACTGTCTGTTCTCCAGGCGGGTACCAACTACATCCGTGACAACGGCGCTTCCGGCCCGGTGTACAACGGTGCGCAGACCACTGTGGGCACTACCGCAGCTGACACGTTCAGCTCCGCGTACACCCGCCTGGCTGTGGCTAAGCTCCGCACCAACAAGGTGCACCCTAACAAGGGCAGCTTCTACACCGCGTACATTCACCCTGAGGTCTCTCACGACCTGAGGGCTGAGACCGGAGACGCTGGCTGGCGTCTGCCTCACAGCTACTCTTCTGCCAATAACATCTGGGCAGGAGAGATCGGCGAGTACGAGGGTGCAGTCTTCATCGAGACTCCACGTACTCGTGTTCAGGTGAACGCAGGTGCCGGTGGCACCGTTGACGTGTACGACACCTACTTCACTGGACAGCAGGCTCTGGCCGAGGCTGTTGCGGAGGAGTTCCACACGGTTCGCGGACCGGTCGTCGACAAGCTGACGCGCTTCCAGCCCCTGGGCTGGTACGGCGTGGCTGGCTGGAGTATCTATCGTCAGGAGGCCCTGATCAGGGCTGAGAGCGCAAGCTCTATCGCGGTCAACACGTGATAGTCTGACGGTTTGGGGCCGTCCTTCGGGGCGGCCCCTTTCTTCATATCCGAGGAGAACAATGTCTGGTCTCGATAACACCAGCATGACGCTGCGAACTGTCGCAGCTACCACCACCATGACGCAGAACGACTTCGTGCTTCTGGTCATCGGTGCGACTGGAGCCGTAACCGTGAACCTCCCGTCTGTGACTGCGGTCCAGCCTGGGCGTTCGTACACTGTGTACAAGGATAATGCGGCCCAGACTATCACGATCGACCCAGCGGGATCTGAGACGATTGACGGTGGAGCAAATACCACTCTCATCTCCGGTCAGGTTCACGCGAAGACGTTCGTGAGCAACGGTACTGCCTGGTTCATTATCCAGGAGTACGACGCTGCGGCGGCGTAAGGCTAGCTAAGTAACCGGAAGGGGCTTCAGTGACTGACTGGCTCTTCACTACGCCTACGGTGGCTGAGGCCCCCTTCGCGTGGAACCCGCTCATGCAGCGGTTCAGGATCAACAGGGGAGTCTCCATCAGGGAGATCTCCCCGAATGTCTGGCGAGAGGTCAGGTACGATGCGTACGGCGAAGAGCTGGGCGCAACGAACAGACCTCAGTCCGGACTGGACCCCAACGTGTGGCCGCAGCCCTCTCTGGGGCTGCGTTACTATCGTGGCGGCTACGAGTGGATCGTAGACGATGCCACCAGGGCATCGCTCATCGCCTCCGGTCTCGTCACCTCCAGCAACTTCACTTCGCTGGCAGGCGCTGGCGGGTTCGGCGAGGGAGGATTCGGAGAAGGAGGCTTTGGAGAATGACGTACGTACCAATCGATCGCGGAACTGAGGACTGGGATGTGCCGCTCAATGCGGCACTCAGCGATCAGGACACCAGGATCCAGCAGAACACTGCTGACATCAGCACGAACACCAATGACATCCTGACGATGGATGCTCAGGTGGACACGAACACTGCGAACATTGCCACCAATACGAGCAACATCGCGACGAACACCAGCAACATTGCAACCAATACGTCTGGCATCTCGACCCTCAACGGACAGATGACCACGGCGAACACCAACATCTCGACCCTCCAGGGTCAGATGACTACCGCTAACACGAACATCACCGCCCTTCAGGGGCGGAGCAATGATTCTCTGGTGCAGGGATTCATCTCCTGGAACTACGACTCCGAGATCCAGAATGGTGGAAACCTGATCACTCTGGGGACCGTGTTCCTGCACAAGCTGTACATCCCGGCAGGATCCACGATCAACAACCTGGGTGCTGTAGTGACCACGGCGGGCAACACCCTGACTTACGCCAGGGCTGCACTGTTCAACGGATCCGGCACTCAGCTGGGCATCAGCGTGGATCAGACCACGAACTGGGCGAGCACTGGATTCAAGGTGAACGCCACCACCTCTCCGATCTCCATCAGTACGGCAGGCTTCTACTACGTAGCACTGCTGAACACTGGAACCACGGGAGCGACGTTCGCATCAACTCCCGGAACGTCGAACGCATTCAACGCCAACACCACTGGCGCAACGCTGCGCCATGCTACCGGACCGACCGGCCAGACTTCCATGCCTGCGTCGATCACCATGTCAAGCAACATCTCCACCGGAGCGAGTATCTGGTGCGCAGTCTACTAAGGAGAACCATGTCTTACCTTTACGATCCGGCCAAGGAGCCATGCGATCCAGAGTTCCGTCCTTGCATGGACTGTGACATGTGCATCGCTGGCCCTGGCGGGAACAAGCAGCTCGTCGAGAACAACGAGAAGGGCATCCAGCAGACTGGACTCTTCAAGGTGCTCGCACGCCATCAGCGTGCGGAGCTTGGCTCTGACCATGACGGATATAAGCAGGGTATCTACACGACCAACTCTGTGGGTGACAGTGACTGAGAACCTTTGCCCAGTCTGCAAGCGAACCTTCGAGGGATGCACTTGCACTGGGGTGAAGCATGGCCGGTAAGTTCAAGAAGGGCGCTCGTTGTTCGAGCGCCTGCTCAACCAAGGAACACCGTACCTTTGGTGAGTGCATGAGGGCTAAGGACCTTCAACTGAACCCCAACCTCTCCAACACTGGAGCGACCAAGGCTTGGGACGGGGAACTTCAGGCGTACCGGGACGCAAGATCTCAGGGCATTCAGCCTTCCGGTACGACCATGGCCAAGATCCGCGAAGCAGAGGAGATCTCTCAAAGGACGGGTCAGGCATACAAGGGGGCCTAGTGCCCGGCATTACGGGAATACGCAGGGAGATCCCAACAGGGACATTCCTGCATGACGCGGGGTTTCAGATCCCCGTGCTGGCGGGTAACGTGTTCTGCACCCTGACTCCCGCCGCAGGATCATATCGCATCCGAGTAAACCGTATCGCCTACGGTGCGGGCACTCCGTCCCTGGCGAACAACAGCAGGCTGTTCGTCGGCAGCGACTCCTACACCCTGGCGAGCGGGGGAATTCTCGGCGTGTGGTATGAGTATGACTTCTATCTGACGCTGAACGGCTCTACGGCCGTTCAACTCAGAGCAGTGGCTGACGGATCACCCAACATTGGCGTGGCTTGCAGCCTCACCGCTATCAAGATTATATAAGGAGACGACGTGGCAGTCACGTTCGCACAACTGGTAGACCGCACGAAGCAGCAGCTTCTCGGCTACACCAAGGACCAGGCGTCCGTGTCGTACCTAACTGCGGATGCGACTGCCACGGACACGACTCTCACCGTCGACCCTGAGACCGCAACCAACCTGAGTCGTGGACTCGTCGAGATCGACGACGAGATGATCCTCGTCAAGAAGTTCGACCGCACCACCGGTACGGTCACCGTCATGGCGGGACTCAACGGTCGTGGCGCTGACGGCACCACTGCCACCACTCACCTGACGAATGCTCTGGTGACCAACGATCCACGGTTCCCCAGGGCGAGGATCAAGGAAGCCATCAACGACACCATCCTCGGACTGTATCCAGATCTGTGGGTGTTTGCGCAGACAGAGTTCCCGTACATTGCGGCACGGTACGAGTACCCAGTTCCGGCAGATGCTGACGATGTGTACAAGGTCGTCGTCAACACGATCGGCCCGAGCGGCGTATGGTTTCCAGCCCAGAGCTGGCGCTTCAATCCGATGGCTTCCACCACTTCCGGTCAGGTGAAGCCAACCCCTACGCCAACTGGCAAGTCTGTTCAGATCTATGACCGCATCGTTCCCGGAAGGAACGTGCGAGTCAGTTACACCAAGGGTCCAACCGTTCTGTCGAACAACTCTGACGACTTCGCTACGATCACCGGGTTCCCCGAGCGATACGTAGACATGGTCACTTATGGCGCAGCCTGGAGGCTGCTGCCATCATATGAGGCTGGACGTCTTCAGCAGGCCTCCATCGAATCAACTGAGCGAGCACCTCTGGTGCCCACCAGCGCAGCATCTCAGGCCTCTCAGTTCTTCCTGGCCCTCTATTCCAAGAGGCTCAACGAGGAGCGAACCAGGCTCCAGAGGCTGTACGACTCTTACCAGACCTTCAACGGGTAAGGAGAACCATGACCACCCGTTACTACAGCAGTACAGCAGCAGAGACCACGCTCAGCGGAACCATCAACAGCTCCGCCACCAGCATCACGATCGGGTCAGCGGTAGGTCTGCCGGGCCTGACGCCGTTCACTCTCGCCCTGGACTACGAGGGGGCGAGCGAGGAGCTTGTCGAGGTCACGGCGATCGTCGGAACCACGGCCACCATCACCAGGGCCATCGATGGCACCAGCGCGACCGGCCACACGGCCGGTGCTCGCGTTCGTCATGTCAGCTCCGCTCGCGACTTCAGCGATTCACGCGAGCACGAGAATGCAGATGACGGCATTCACGGCCTGGCTCCTGGCGATGTGCTCGTAGGTGCATCCAAGGTCCAAGCACTGACCAACAAGACTATCAGTGCGTCCACCTGGAGCGCTGGAACCATCAGTGGCAGCATTGCTGGAACTCCCACATTCACCGGAGCAGTGGCGCTGACCGGAGGCGGAACCCTCACGGGAACCTTCGCCGGTAACCCGACATTCTCTGGCAACCCGGAGTTCACCGGAACGGTAACCACTTCTGGACTGGTTCAGTCTGAGAGGGCCAACGCTACAGACGTAGTACTGGCGGCTATCTATGGCGCGTTCGTGAACGACACGTTCAGGCTCTTGGCCAACGGCCGCATAGAGATCGGGCCTGGAACCGGAGCCAGGGACACCTTCCTGTACCGCTCCGCAGCGAATACGCTGAAGACCGACGGTGCCTTCCTCGCGGTAGGCAACATCACTGCCGGAACGATGAACTCTGGCAATGTCACTTCGAGTGCTACGGTCAGTGCTGCGACCGTGACCGCGACTACGGTCAACGGAACCACGATCAATGCTGGAACCGCGAAGAACAGTGTCAGCAACATCAGCTATCTGCCCATGCAGACCGGCTCTGTTACTGCGAACTTCAGCTCCGACTCTAACGTCAGCGTTGCGGTGGTCTTCGCCACCGCATACCCGAGTGCTCCGAATGTGGTCATCTCCAAGTCGAACGCACCTGGAGGATCTTCGCCGGTCGTAGTGTCGGCCATCAACACTACGACCACAGGGTTCACCGCGTTCTTCAATACGGTGAGCGGAACGACCACCACTACTGGACTGACCGCTAACTGGCATGCAGCCGGACAGGCGTAAGGAGTAAGCAATGGCGACGATGGTTCGCAGGATTCCCGACGAACTGAGTGGACTCGGAGTAGCCACTTCAAGTAACTACTCCCTGACGGACAATGCGTACGACTACGCCGTTGCTGGCATTCCCTTCCTCTCCGCCACGCAGGACTCACGTCCATACACTGAGCGAATGGCGGAGATCAGGAAGCAGCAGTTCGACAACTTCGCCGAGCCTGGCGAGCAGTCCCTTCAGGGGTGGTGGCTGAGGAGTCAGTCCACCTTCGGCGGTGGAGCTGGCATCCTGTACCAGGACCCAGACACGGACAATCAGTTCAACCTCAGGTTTGACACCAGCCTGGGCATCGACCCGTGGACGGCTGGAGAGGTGAAGCTTCTCAGGGATACCGCCGTAGCTCACTCGAATGCCAAGGTTCCCCTCCTTGCGAGGGGATACGTCACCGCAGCAGGCGTAGACGCTGCATGGGTGAGTGCGCAGGACGAGCTGAGGAAGATCACGGCATCTACCGATACGTCCGTGATCGCGGCTGGCGGTTCGACCATCAGGGACCTGACGTCATCCGGCGAGACCTACTTCATCGCACGGGACAACGGAGTCTACAAGGGCACTGACGCTGGCGCTCCGTCCCAAATCTATAACACGGCGCTCAACAGCACTGCCGTGCTGGAGTTCGTGAAGGCGAGGCTCATCCTGGGCTTCAACGCCAGCGTCTATCAGCTCGTGACCGCACCAGCGGGCGCGCCTGTGGCGATCCCGACTGCCGTGTACACACACCAGGACGCGTCGTGGACGTGGAAGTCCATTACTGAGGGACCGAACGCCATCTACGTGGCTGGCGACTCAGGCACGAGGTCTGAGATCCACAAGTTCTCCGCCACGCTGGACGCTGGCGGCCTTCCCGTCCTGGCCTGGACCGGCGTCACTGCTGCCATGCCTACCGGTGAGGTCATCAGGGACATCTACCAGTACGTGGGATCCTTCGTGGGCATCGCCACCAGCAAGGGGTTCAGGGTCGGAGAGATGGACGCCAATGGCGACATCTCCTACGGTCCACTCCTGTTCGAGGTGACCGACGGATGCCGTGGCATCATCGGCAGGGACCGCTTCATGTGGACCGGCACTACGAACCAGCACGACACGCACTCCGGTCTGTACAGGATCGACCTAGGATCCGTTCTCCAGGAGCAGACCACGAGGGCCGTACGCTATGCGTACGCCCGTGACATCTATCAGGTGGATTCGCCTAACGCTGTCACATCCGTAACTATGCTCGGGGCTAGCGACCGCAAGGTCTTCACCGTTACGGGAGTCGGTGCCTACAGGGAGACTGAGAGCAGTCTCGTATCGAGTGGGTATCTGACCACCGGACGCATCAGGTTCAACACCGAAGAGCCGAAGCTGTACAAGTTCTTCAGCATCCGTGCACCATCCCCACTACAGGGAAACCTGTCGGTGGCCGTCCTCTCCGAGGGCGGAGGAGAGGTGACTCACATCACCTACACTCCAGCAGCTGGAGCGGGAACGAAGGACGTCGGCATCAGCTCTCCGTCCAGTCCTCAGAACTGGATCAAGATGAAGTTCACTCTCAGTCGAGGATCGGACACCGCTTTCGGTGGTGTCCTGAATGGATGG
>Ga0068866_10000227_pt1 | contig 26417 bp, 24 predicted proteins | sample KBSMisM22_FD_66587 | JGI IMG/M metagenome (GOLD analysis project Ga0068866, IMG submission 66587) | Miscanthus rhizosphere microbial communities from Kellogg Biological Station, Michigan, USA - KBS Miscanthus M2-2 | ecosystem: Host-associated > Plants > Roots > Rhizosphere > Soil ... | reverse complement strand
GGCAGGCTGGCCAGCGCCAATTGGCCCGGGGCCGGTTCGCCGGCCACGAGCACGTGCTTCAGCTCGGGGAACTCGGCCTGCATTTCCCGAGCCATGACCCGGAAATCAAAGCCACCCACGACATCGGGTATCAGATAGACCGTTGCCCCGGATGCGCGCAGGAAGTGCCGCACCTCGGCTTGGCGGTGCGCGCGCAGGGCCATCACCGGAATGACTCCGATCATGTTGACGGCGAGGTAGCTGACGACGAACTCGATGGTGTTCGGCAACTGCATCAGCACGAGATCGCCGGGCCGAAGGCCAAGACCGGCGAGGCGGGCGGCGCGGTCCCTCGAGCGCGCGAGCAGTTCACTGTAGGTCAGACGCTGCTCCCCTTGCACCAGGGCGAGCTTATCCGGCGAGCGACGCGCAGTGCGCTCGAACATCTCACCGATGGTCAACCCTTCCCACAGTCCGCTCGCGCGGTAGTGCGCTGCGATGTCGTCCGGCCAGCCGACAAAGCTTTCCATGGCACTCGTCTCCCGTGCTCTCAGCGTACAGCGGATCAAAGCACTTCGTGGATTCCCTGCTTGCGCCGCAAATTGATCTCGATCGGCTTCCTTCAGGCAAGGACTTCCGGATGCAACGCCTCATAGGCCGCCGCCAGCTTCGGATCCCGGCGCCTGACTTCAGCGTGATCGACGCGACCGGTGCGCGTCATGTAACTGTGGGCGAATTCCACCGGCGTGAGTGCCCGGACGAGACGGTCCATGTCCTCATACCAGCGCAGGCTCGCGTTCGCCGCTTCCCAGATCTTCCTCATCGGCGGCAGGCGCTCTTGCTGGAACAATGCTAGCGCACCGGGGACGTCCTTCGCCCCGACTTCCCTGAAAGCCTTGAACAATGCGACGGAATCCTCCATCGCTAAGCGCGTGCCCGAGCCGATCGAGAAGTGCGCCGTGCGCAACGCGTCGCCCAGCAGCACGACATTGTCGAAGCTCCAGCGCTCGTTCCAGATCGCCGGGAAATTGCGCCACTGCGAATTGTTCGAGATGATCCGATGCCCATCCAAGTCCTTCGCGAAGACTCGCTCGCAGTGGCGGATCGTGTCGTCCGGGTTCATGGACTCGAAGCCTGCGCGGTGCCAAGTGGCGGCTTCGACCTCGACCAAGAACGTGCTGCGGTCGGGATGGTAACGGTAGTGATGAGCGCAGAACACGCCGAGGTCCGTCTCGCGAAACGTTAGCGTCAAGCTGTCGAATGCCTTGGTGCTGCCGTACCAGATGAATTTGTTCTGGCGCCAGTCGGTCGTGGTGCCGAACCTGTCCTCGTTCTCGCTGCGGATCCACGAAAATGCTCCGTTCGCCCCGACGACGAGATCGGCTTCGCCCAACTGTCCCAGCGTGGTGACCTCGGCGCCGAAATGCAGCTTCACGCCGAGCCGCTCGACATAGCCGTACAGCAGCGTCAGCAATTCGAGGCGGCCGATTGAAGCGAAGCCGTTGCCGGCGATCGGAATCGCCGTGTCGTTATGGACGATGGTGATGTCTGGCCAGTTTTCCAGATGCGGCGTCAGGTACTGGTACAGCGCCTCGTCGTCGGCCCGCAGGAACTCGAGCGCGCGGTCGGAGAACACCACGCCGAAGCCCCAGGTCGCGTCGCGCGGGTTGCGATCGAAGATCGCGATATCGTGCGACTGGTCAAGGCGCTTCATCAGTGCCGCGAAGTACAAGCCAGCCGGGCCCGCACCTAGGATCCGGATCTTCATCGTTCAGTCAGCCTTATCGACAAAGTGACGAGTGTTCCGGCTCTTGGCCGCTCTCGGCCTGACTATCGACGTTGCCGTTCTACCCGTTACTGTCTGTCCTGCGCTGCAGAAGGGGAGGTCCGCGGCCTGCGCCGGACTGGACAGGCCCGCTTGTTAGTCCGCGTAGCCCGGTGACTCGCGATCAAGTACTCGCATCATAGCCTCGAAATACAAACGCTCACGTTCGGCGCGGGAATGCCGGTCGTTCCCTGATGGCGCTTGGAGCCGTCTCACGACGTCGTCCGACAATACTTCGATCGGCCGGCCCGTGGATAGCGCCAACACCTGCGTGCGACAAACACGCTCGAGTTTGTAGAGTCGCTTGTAGGCCTGCCCAATGTTGTCGCCGGTGGCGATCACGCCGTGGTTTTTCATGAAAAGGATCTGCTTGTCGCCGATCACGCCAGCTAAGCGTTCGCCTTCCTCCAGCGAATCAGCGGTACCGGAATAGTCATCATCATAGGCGATGTGGCCGTGGAAAAAAGCCGCAGTCTGGTTGGCGGGCAACAGGCGATTGTCCTTCAGCATGTTGAGCGCGAGCGCCCAGGGCTGATGCGTGTGAAGCACGACCCGAACGTCGCAGATACGGTGGATTGGCGCATGTATGCACTGCGCCGACAGTTCGACCGCGCCTTCGCCCTCGAGCGTCGTGCCAGATTCGTCGAAAACGATCATGGCGCTCGCTCGGGCTTCCGACCAATGGAGGCCGAAGGGCAAGATGAGGTACCGGTCGTCCTGTCCGGGTACGGTCACTGTGAAATGGTTGTCGATCCCTTCCTCCAGCTCGTGCAGCACGGCCAGGCGATGGGCAGCGGCAAGCTGGGTCTTCGCTTGCGCGATCGCATCGATGGCGTGCGCGGAAGTCAACGGGTGAACGGACATGATGGGTCCTCGAGAACGCTTTCCGGGCGAAGTATACCGAGGATAGTGTCACAGGTGGCCCCCGCCGGCGCTGCAATCCACGGCGCTAGCGACGGCGGCGAGGGTAGGTCACCCTCTGATAGGCCGCAGCTCGGCGTAGCTCACGACAGCAGATTATTTCCGGTTTCGGTCGTCTTGGTCCGAAGCAGCTGAAGCGAGCTCAGCGCGCTTTTTGGTCAAGACTTCGAGCTGCGCTTCCTGTTCGGCGATGCGTCGGGAAACCAGTTCGTCGTCTGCGCTGCCCGAGTAGCCTGCGGCCTGCTCGACGAGCTGGCGAAGGTTTTCGCGCACCGTCGAAATGCGTTCATCGATTTCCTCGAGACTCCCCGGAATGTCCGGCATGGCTCACCTTTCTCGTGACAAGGCTTCATCAGTGTCGTGAGCCGTCGCAATTCCTGCTTTGCTCCGCAAAACTAGGATAGCAGCGACTGGTATCAGGGTTACGAGCCACGACAGGCGTTATTTCTTGCCTCTGCTATTCGACCAGCCTCGCAAAGCGTCCAGTGTCTTTTCCACGTGCTTGGTTGGATTCAAGCTCATATATTGGAAAACGACAGTGCCATTGGGAGCGATCACGTAGGAAATGCGGTTGGCGTATTCGGGCCTCGTCTGCATGACAGCGTCGAAGGACTTCATGATCGCCTGCGTCTTGTCGGAGGCAACGGGAAACTTGCTCTGACAGACCTGGACGGAAAATTTGGTTAATGTTTCGATGTCGTCTCCGGAGACGCCGATTACCGACGCACCGAGCGCCTTGAACTCTTCCGTCGCATCGGCGAAATAGTGCGCTTCGATGGAGCAACCTTCGGAATATGCAGCGGGAAAGAAGTAGAGAACGACCGGTCCCTTCTTCAGTGATTCGGCCAGCGAGAAGTTGTAGACTGTTCCCCCCAGCGCCGCCTGCGTGACGAAAGCGGGCGCAGCCTCGCCGATGTCCAGCGCGGCGCTTGCGGGGAGCGAAGTGCCCAGCAAGGCAAGCGCGCAACCGAGACAACGTAACATGGCTCCCTCCATCGGAACTGCAGCATTCATTGTATCGCGGCTTCGCGGCTCCGTAGCGTTGCTGGTGTCGGTTTTGCTGTCTGCTTGTGGCGCGCTGCCCATACAGGTCGACCGGCCGTATTCACCGGCACTGCAACCATCCACCGAGAGCCCGCTGGTCCGGATCGCAGAGGACTCAAGCCCCGGGCCGACACTGACGGGGTTTCGGCTCATGCCGCTTGGTTTCTACTCGCTCGATGCCAGGATCCAGCTTGCCCGCAGGGCTCGCCACTCGCTCGACGTCCAGTACTATCTGATTCAAAACGATCGCACCGGCCGCCTGCTGATGCGCAACTTGCGTGACGCCGCGTTGCGCGGTGTGCGAGTGCGACTGCTGGTGGACGACCTTTACACGGCAGGTGGCGACCCGATGTTTCGCGGACTGGCGGCGTTTCCGAACGTCGAGGTACGCCTGTTCAATCCCTTTTGTTGCGCACGACAGAGCATCGCCAGCAAATACGTCGCGTCGATCGGCGATTTCACACGGCTCAATCACCGGATGCACAACAAGCTCTATATCGCCGACGGCGCGGTCGCGGTCATGGGCGGACGCAACATCGCAGATGAATACTTTACGCGCAGCGCGACGGCCAACTTCGTCGACATGGACGTATTCCTCGTGGGTCCCGTCGTTCGTCAGCTCGCCGGCATCTTCGACGCTTACTGGAACAGCCCGCAGGTCTATCCGGTGGAAGCCATCCTCGGCGAATCCGCAGACCGCGAAGAGGCGCGGCGCGACTTCGACCATCTGGTCGACGACGGGGAGCAAATGATGTCGGTCACCGTGCCACCGTTCGATATCCTCGGTTATGGCCCGATAAGCGACGATCTCGATTCGGGACGTCTCGGGCTTGTTTGGGGTACCGCGACCGCGTTTGCCGACCAGCCCGCCAAAGTCATGGCGACGTCGGCCGAAACGGCGCGATCGATGAGCGCACAGATGAATGTCATGGATCGGGTCATCGAAGCGAAGAGCGATGTCGTCATTTCGTCCCCGTACTTCATTCCGGGGTCGAGGGGCGTGCAGGAATTCGGCGACCTGATAAAACGCAATGTCAAAGTCGCGATCCTCACCAATTCGTTTGCGGCCAACGACGAGCCCCTGGCACATGCGGGATACGCGCGTTACCGCGTCGAATTGCTGCACACCGGGATCGACATCTATGAGCTGAGCCCTACGCGTATCCAGCACAACGAACGGCTCATGCTTCCCGGCGCATCGCTCGGCCGTCTGCACGCCAAGACGGCAGTGATCGATCAATCGGCCGTTTATATCGGATCGGTGAATCTCGACCCGAGATCCGCGAGCTTGAACACCGAGCTTGGACTCTTCGCCAGGTGTCCGGAACTTGCGAAGGAAGTCATCCGCGTCATCAACATCAGCAAGCTGCAGAGCTCATACCGACTGCGATTTGCCCCTGATGGCCGGAGCCTGGAATGGCTGGCGACGGATGATCAGGGAGATGTCGTGCTTTCCCAGGAGCCAGAGGTCACACCGTTGATGCGCCTTCAGCAAATGCTGGCTGCGCCTTTCGTGCCCGAACAACTGCTGTAGCGTAACTACCGCCAACTAGTATCATTTGCTTAATGTCGCTCAATCTCTTCAGCCGCTTGATGCCCGCCGAGGTGGCCTTTACGCCACTGTTTTGCCAGCAAGCGCAGTGTATTGTCCAGGCGGCGGAGCAATTGCGACAGATGATTGGCGAGGACGTTCCCGCCGAGCAGCGTGTCGCCATCATTCGCGAAATCGAGATGGCAGCCGATACCGTGGCGAGAAAAATTTTCATTGGCGCCAACCGCACTTTCAACGCCCCGATCGACCGCGAGGACATCCTTGAGCTCGCACATTTACTCGACGACTGCGTAGATCTCATCGAGGATACGGCCAAGGGAATCCAGCGCTATGGGGTGCGCGGATTTCCTGCAGAGATGCGAGCGATGGCCGACGCAGTGGTCGAGGCCGCGTCGGTGCTGCAGAAGGTCATGCCCTCACTGGATTCGATTGCGAAGGACCACAAGACCATCTCTGAACTATGTGAGCAGGTCGGCCAGATTGAAGGGCGCGCCGATGCGTCGTTCGATCTTGGGCTGACGTATCTGCGGGCGCAGCTGCAGGCAGGCCAAGTCGACACGATTGGCTATATCGACCGGAAGGAACTGTACGAACTCATTGAGAACGTGGTTGACAAATGTGACGACGTCGCCAACGCCATCCAATCTATCACCGCCAAGCACGCCTAGCATTCCCATCGCTAGTCCGGGCACCATGACATGGATCCTAACGCGCTCGGAATTCCTATACTCGTCGCATTGATCGCCGTTGCGCTGCTGTTCGACTTCCTGAACGGCCTTCACGACGCAGCCAACTCGATCGCCACAGTCGTCGCGACGCGCGTCCTGCGCCCACAAACGGCGGTAATCTGGGCCGCATTCTTCAATTTCGTCGCATTCGCGGTTTTCGGCCTGCATGTGGCGCGAACGGTAGGAACGGGCATCGTGAGCGCCGGGGTGGTGGACGGAACCGTCATTTTCGGAGCATTGATCGGCGCTATCGTCTGGAACATCGTGACCTGGAAAGTGGGCATTCCGTCCAGCAGTAGTCACGCGCTGATCGGGGGCTTGACCGGGGCAGCCGTCGCCAAGGCAGGGCTCGCCGCCGTTGTCTACGGCGGATTGGCAATCACGGCGCTCGGCATCGTGCTCTCTCCACTGCTGGGCTTCGTCCTCGCGCAGCTATTGGTGGTCATCGTGCACTGGGCAAGCAGAAACTCGGCCCCGTTTACCGTCGACCGCCGATTCCGTGTGTTGCAACTCGTTTCGGCGGCGATGTATTCGCTCGGCCATGGTGGCAACGATGCGCAGAAGACGATGGGCATCATCGCGGTGCTGCTCTTTTCGCAAGGCATCCTCGGAAACGAGTTCCACGTTCCTTTTTGGGTGGTGCTCAGCTGTCAGGCCGCCATGGGACTTGGAACCTTGCTGGGGGGTTGGCGGATCGTCCGTACGATGGGTTCGCGCATCACCCAGTTGAAGCCGATTCAGGGGTTCTGCGCCGAAACCGGCGGTGCGCTCACATTGTTCCTTGCCACTGCATTGGGGGTGCCGGTGTCCACCACGCATACGATTACCGGCGCCATCGTGGGCGTCGGTGCGGCCCGCCGGGCGGCAGCCGTGCGCTGGCCCGTTGCGCAGCGGATCGTGATCGCGTGGGTTCTGACGCTTCCGGCGGCAGGGTTCATCGGTGCCTTGGTCTTTAGGGCGGTCAGCTATTTCTGATGCATTCCCAGCCTCGGGTCGCCAAACGATCTGACCTGGGCGAGTCTCTATACGCGCATTGGCGGCTGCTTCTGTGCTCGTCCATAGACAAGTGGCCAGTGGTGCGTGCACCAACGCACAGACGATGCGACGTAGCGATGCTGAAATGCACTTCTCATCCTTGCGTCAGTGCTAGGACTAACGACGTTACGGAGATTCTCCTCGCGCACATTCGCTAGATGAGACGCTTGGCGCGCCTCACACGCCGAGCTGACAGTTGCGCACTTTCCAGTTCCACGATAACCGGTGCGCTTTGCGTGCTACAACATAAGGGAGATTTGGACGTCGGTTCGGAGCAGTTTGTAAGCTGCGCAACGAACGGCGTAGAGCTGACTTATATAACAACGAGGTTTACCGGCCTGCCGATGCGGGGCAACGGTACGGGGCGCACGATATTGTGGCGCGGGGAATCGGCTAGCTTCATTCTCGATAATCTGTAATACGAGAATTCGGCGGCAACCCTTTGCGCGTTCCCGATGCGGGTTTCGCACCGCGGAAAGCTACGGGTGGAGTGCCTGCGCTCGCGTTGCTCCGCAAACATGATGAACACTGTGCCAGTATTTGGCCTGCGCCCAGCGAATTTGACTTAATGGCGCAGCAGAATTTAGACTAAGTACGTGATTAGATGTATACCTCCGACAGCCGGTTAATCCGCAGGTCCCAGGTTCGAGCCCTGGTCGGGGAGCCACTAAATCAATCGGTTAGACGAGCCGGCTGCTGAAAATGGAGCAGTTGGGTCTATTGGCGTGCGATTGCCTTCGCTCGCAGCAGTTTTTTCGCACTGCTGGCGCTTGCAGCACGATCAATATCAGTTTTGATGGTCCAGCGCGGTCTGGCAAGCAGAGCCTGTACGTCAAGCGGATTGCTCGTGCAAAAAGGATCGAACCCGCCATGACGCGTGGATCCTCCACCGCAATCGGACACACACGCAGATCTACTTCGCGTCGAGCTGACGCTCCACTGCTGGAGAAGGCAACAATGAAGCCCACCATTCGACTTTGGATGATCGCCGGAGCGAGTGTTGTCGTGCTCGCGAGCGCTGCAGATGCGCGGGCGCAGGATATTCCACCGCCGACAGGCAAGAAAATCGATTACTCGCCATACCCGGCAAAAGACTTCCCGAACCGCGTTTACTTCGGGGACACCCATCTGCACACGTCTTATTCGACGGACGCGGGAATGATCGGAAATACCTTGGGGCCGGAAGAAGCGTATCGGTTCGCGCGCGGAGAAGAAGTGAAGTCCAGCACCGGCCTTCCCGCGAAATTGCAGCGGCCCCTCGACTTCCTGGTCGTTGCCGATCACTCGGAGAACCTCGGCCTGGCGCCGCAAATTGTCAATTCGGACCCTGAGTTGCTGAAATCCGACTGGGGTCGCAAGGTGTATGACCTGGTCAAGGCGGGCAAGGGGCTTGAAGCCTTCAACGAGTGGGTCAAGCGCCTGAATGCGCGCGACGATCCGTTCAAAGGCAACGAGGCTGTCACGCGCAAGATGTGGGAGCAGGAAACGGCGGCGGCGGAAAAGTACAACGAGCCGGGTCGGTTCACCGCCTTCATCGGCTTTGAATGGACCTCGACTCCGGACGGCAACAATCTTCATCGCAATGTGATTTTCCGCGGCAACAAGGCGCAGGCCGACAAGATTATTCCGATCTCCCAGTACGACACCGTTGACCCCGAGGTCCTGTGGCAGTGGATGAGCGACGCGGAGAAAAAGACCGGCACACGGCTGCTGGCGATCCCGCACAACGGCAATCTTTCCATGGGCCTCATGTTCGATGACGTGACGCTGACTAGCAAGAAGCCGATCGACCGCGACTACGCGGAGCGCAGGATGCGGTGGGAGCCGCTGTACGAAACGACACAGATGAAGGGCGACGGCGAGACACACCCGGCGCTTTCGCCCAACGACGAGTTCGCCAACTTCGAGCGCTGGGACAAGAGCAGTTTCGGGCTCGAGATTCATACGCCGGCTATGCTGCCGCGCGAATATACGCGCGAAGCCTTTAAGCGTGGATTGAGCTACGAGCAGAAACTAGGAGTGAATCCGTTCAAGTTCGGCATCGTCGGCTCAACCGACTCCCACACCTCGCTCGCGACCACCCAGGAAGACAACTTCTTCGGCAAGGTCGTGCCGCTGGAGCCGTCGGCTAATCCGGTCCGTTACGATGAGGTCATCACCGGCCGTCTGATCGAGGACAAGGCGTTGAAGCAGTACGCCTGGATGACGAGCGCATCGGGTCTCGCCGGAGTGTGGGCGAGAGAAAACACCCGCGAAGCACTGTGGGACGCCATGGCACGCAAGGAGGTCTACGCCACGAGCGGCACGCGCTTGCTGGTGCGCGTGTTCGGCGGCTATGACTTCACCCCGAAGGACCTGGAGCGTTCGGATTTCGCCGAACAGGGCTACAAGCGCGGCGTACCGATGGGCGGCGATCTCAAGAGCGCACCGGCCGGCAAGGCGCCAACGTTTCTGGTGCGTGCCGTGCGCGACGCCGATGGCGCCAATCTCGACCGCATCCAGGTGATCAAAGGCTGGCTGGACGCTTCCGGCAAGACGCACGAGAAGGTCTACGACGTGGCGTGGTCGGGCAACCGCAAGCCGGGCAAGGACGGCAAGTTGCCGCCGGTCGGCAACACCGTGAACGTGAAGGACGCGAGCTACACGAATGCGATCGGCGCGCCGTACCTGCACGCGCACTGGAAGGACTCGAGCTTCGATCCGAAGCAACGTGCGTTCTACTACGTGCGGGTGATCGAAATTCCGACGCCACGATGGACGACGTACGACGCCAAGTTCTTCGGCACCACGCCGCCGACTGCAGCGCCGACTGCCATTCAGGATCGCGCGTACACGTCGCCGATCTGGTATTCCCCGACGTGATGGCTTGTGCCCTGATCGATTCCGACGAGAGGTATCGCGTGCGAACAAGACGACTGTTAAAGGAGCCGATCCTTCACTTCCTGCTGATCGGTATCGTGCTATTCGTCGTATACGGGAAGGTCGCAGCGCCGAACCGGGCTGGCACGAGCATCGTGGTCAGCGAGGCGATGGTCGACGAGATGGCGCGCGAACACGAGGCGCGCTGGATCAGAAAGCCCAGCGACCAGGAGCTCGCTGGCCTCGTTGACGCCTACGTACGCGACGAGATTCTCTATCGCGAGGGACTCGCGCTCGGTCTTGATCGCGACGACGCGCTGATAAAGAAGCGCGTTCGTCAGAAATTTGAAGTCATTGTGGAAGAGCAAGGCGCACGCGAACCGCCATCCGATGCGGACCTCACGGCCTACATCACTGAGAATGAAGGGCGCTTCCTTCTGGCGGCGACGGTGAGCTTCGAGCAGATCTTCTTCGACAACGCGCGGACTCCAGGCGATGTCGAGCGCGCTGTCGCTGCCGCACGCGTTGCGCTGGCGCATGGCGCCGACCCGAGGAACCTGGGTCAGGCCTCTATGCTGCCAGCTCGGGTCGAGAACGCTGCGCAGGACCTGGTCGCTCGCGATTTCGGCACGGGCTTCGCGGAGGAAGTTGAAAGCGCACCCCTCGGACAGTGGAGCGGACCGATCGCATCGAGTTTCGGTGCGCATCTGGTGCGCGTTACCGCGCGTACGCCGGCTGCGTTGCCGGAGCTGGACCGGATTCGTCGGATCGTTGCACGCGAATGGGAAAACGAACGCCGCACGAGCTCGCGCAGTGACAGCTACCAGAAGCTTCGCAGCCAATATACCGTCGTGATCGAGGCGAAGAAACTGGCTTCGCTGGCTGCGCGATGACGAGCGTGTTACGCCGGTTGATGATATTCGGCTGGATGCTGTTCGCGGTCGCGCTGCCCGCCCTCGCCGACGAGTTCCGCCCGGCCTACCTGCAACTGCGCCAGGTCGATGCCACTGGTTACGAGGTGCTGTGGAAAGTGCCGGCGCTCGATGAAACAACCACGCTCAGTGTCGTGCCGATATTCCCAGCGAGCGCGCGAGCGTTAACGCCGGTGCACAGCAGCTACGCCGCCGGCACGGCGGTGCAACGGTGGCGCGTCGAGGTCGATGGCGGACTCGCTGACAAGGCGATCGCGTTTTCTAACCTTTCCGCTGCTCGGATCGACGTGCTTGTGCGGCTGGAGCGCGCCGACGGCTCGGTGCAATTGGGGCGGGTGCTTCCTCTCGACCCGCGCTTCGTCGTCACGGCAAGCCCAGACGCATTCGAGGTCGTGCAGACCTACACGGTGCTCGGCATCGAGCACATCCTCACCGGATTCGACCACCTGCTGTTTGTGCTGGCGCTGGTGATCCTTGTGAAAGGAGTGCGGCGCCTGATCGCAACCGTCACCGCATTCACGGTCGCGCACAGCCTCACATTGGTCGCCGCGACGCTCGGATGGGTGCACGTGCCAGGACCGCCTGTCGAAGCCGCCATCGCATTGAGCATTATGTTCGTGGCCGCCGAAATTGTTCATAGCCGGCAGGGCATGAATGGTCTCACGGAAAGGTTTCCGTGGATCGTCGCGTTCACTTTCGGCTTGCTGCACGGTTTCGGCTTTGCCAGCGCGCTGAGCGAAGTCGGCCTCCCGCAAACGGCAATTCCCGTTGCGCTGCTCTTCTTCAACGTCGGCGTCGAGATCGGACAACTGTTGTTCATCGCGTTCGTCTTCGCCGCCATCGCGCTGGCGCGGCAAGCCCTGCGGCGCTTCGCGATGCCGCAGCCGGCATGGAGCTGGCGAGTTTCTCCGTATGCTATAGGCAGCGTCGCGGCATTCTGGGCCATTCAGCGAATCGTGGCGTTTTGACGGTTCCCGCTTGCCTGCAAATCCGGGCGGGCCCGTGCAGACGCCTGCCCCACTTGGGCATGCGACGCGCCCTAACCAAGGCATCCCTTATCGGGTCGCTCGCCTCATGCGCGTTCTTGGCGAGCCAGTCGGCCGTGCGCGCCCAGAGCATCGAACCCCGGTCCTACTCCAATGCACCGGTGGGCGTGAACTTCCTGATCGGAGGTTACGCTTACACGCGAGGCGGCGTCTCCTTTGACACGCTGCCCATTACCGATCCCAAGCTCACGACTTCCTCCGCTGTCGTCGGCTACGCAAGGGCTCTGGATCTGTGGGGCAGTTCCGGGAAGTTCGACGTCATCGTGCCGTACACCTGGCTGTCGGGATCGGCGATTTACCAGGGCGATCCCGTGCGGCGCGATGTCGACGGCTTCGCGGACCCGCTGCTGCGGGTGTCGGTCAACTTTTTCGGTGCGCCCGCACTGAAGTTACCCGAGTTCAGATCGTACCGGCAGGACCTTGTCGTGGGAGCGAGCCTGCAGGTATCCGTGCCGGCTGGGCAATACGACGAAACCAAGCTCATCAACCTCGGCACAAATCGCTGGTTCTTCAAGCCGGAGATCGGGGTCTCGAAGGCACTCGGCCCGTGGACCCTCGAGGCCAAGACCGCGGTGACGCTGTTTACGACCAACAACGATTTCTTCAACGGCAACAAGCGCTCGCAGGATCCGCTGTATTCGTTGCAGGCGCACGCGATCTACAACTTCTCCTCGGGAGTCTGGGGATCCGTGGATGCGACTTATTTCGCCGGCGGGCGCACAACGCTCAACGGAGTGTTGCAAGTAGACCGTCAACAGAATTGGCGCATGGGCGCGACGTTGGCGTTTCCAGTAGGCCTTTACAATTCCATCAAGCTCTACGCCAGCAAGGGAGTGTCGGCCCGGACCGGGAACAGTTTCGACCTGCTGGGGATCGCATGGCAGTATCGGTGGGGCGGCGGGCTTTGACAGTCCGTGGGCACTCGCCGTGACGGACGCCGCATTTGATGTTGCGAAGCGTGCACAGTTGCCTGCAAGGGCTATTTAGAGAATCGGCAGGGCCACGCGAGCGAGCACGGAAAGAAGTGAGCTCCGCCGCAACTGCTGCGCGGCGACCGGCCCCCGCACCCGCGTTGTCGCCCGTTGTAACAAGCGCTGCGAAGGCGTATTCTTGGCGTTGGGGGCCGACAGGACCCCCGGGTTTCATCCCTCCAAGACGGTGCCCCGTCCAATCCTGTGATCGTCGCGTGACGGATGCGGGCACCAGACCGTTGTTTGCATTCCGTCCGGGCGCAATTCCACGTTGTGCTTGGAGGTCATCGTGCGCTATCAACTGAAGCAGATCCAATGCCGTCCCTGGACGCTGTCCTACCTCTCCGTGAAGCTCATCGAGAGCCATTACGAAAACAACTACGGCGGGGCGCTCAGGCGTCTTAACGCCATCACCGAGCAGCTCGAATCGCTCGACTTCGCGACCGCACCTGGTCATGTTTTGAACGGGCTCAAGCGCGAGGAGCTCGTCGCGCTCAACTCGACCTTGCTGCATGAGCTCTACTTCGCGAGCATGGGTGGCGACGGCCAGCCAACGAAGGGCATGACCGAGATCCTCGCGCGCGACTTCGGCTCGCTCGATCGCTGGCGCGCGGAGTTCAGGGCGATGGGATATGCCCTCGGCGGCGGCTCGGGCTGGGTTCTGCTGACCTACCTTCCGCGTGACGGGCGCCTCATCAACCAGTACGCTGCCGAACACTCGCAAGCGGTCGCGAGCGGAGTACCGATCCTCGCGCTCGACATGTACGAGCATGCGTACCATATCGACTTCGGTGCCAACGCCAAGGCATACGTCGATACGTTCTTGCGCAACGTGGATTGGCCGGCACTGGGGCTGCGCTACGAAGACGCGGCCAAAGTTCCCGGGCCGCGGCCGCTCGAACAGCCGGAGTCCGACGGTGACCCGGGCATCGGCGTGGAGGAAGTCAGAGAGATGATGGCCGCCGGCAAGCCCGTGCAGGTCATCGACGTCCGCCCGCGGGCGGCCGTCTCGCGCCTGCAAGACATCGCGGAGGGCGTCCGGTGGCGCGATCCCGAGCAGCTTCAGCAATGGATGGGCGAGCTGTCGAAATCAGAACCGGTGGTCGTGTACTGCGCGTACGGCTTTCACGTCGGCTGCAAGACCGCGATCAAGCTGCGCGAGGCGGGCTTCGATGCGAGATACATGAACAGCGGACACTCTGGCTGGAAGGCGATCGGCGCACCGGTCAAGATGAACGCATGACCTTTTTCAATTAGATCTCCGTGGCTCGCACACGATTGTGATCGAGTAGCTCGCGCGTCTGGTTCCCGATCATGCCGCAAGGCATCCGGGAACGCGGCCCCCTGCGCCCTCATCCAATGTCGTAATGCCCAGCCAAGCCGTCCAGGGGCCGCATGCATGGGCATTGGTTCCGACAGCGGGGGACGCCGGAACGGGAACCGACTCGGCGGCATCCAATGCAGGACGCTCGCCACTTCGACGGCGTATCGATGAACGGGGCAAGCGAGTAACTCCATCACACAAAAGGAATAATAGTGAATGCCCTCGACCGATTTCTCACCCTGCCCGATATCCAGTCACGGGTGGATGACCGCGACGTCGTCATCGATGCAGTCGGCATAAAGGGTGTGCGCTATCCGATGACCATTCGAGGGGAAAAGGGACTGCAGGCGACGATCGCGACGCTGTCGATGACGGTCGGCTTGGCCGCCGCAACCAAGGGCACGCACATGTCGCGCTTCATCGAATTGCTCGAAGCGCAGGCGGCACCACTCGACCAGGGCGGATTCAAAACCCTCCTGCTCGATATGCTGGCAAGGCTCGAAGCGCGCAGCGGGTCGATCGAGATGCGGTTTCCCTACTTTGTGCGCAAGTCCGCCCCAATCTCGGGGGTCGAGAGCCAACTCGACTACGAGGCGTGCTGGCGAGCCAGCATGTCGGACGAGGGCGGCTACTCATTCTGGATGGACGTGACCGTGCCGGCGACGAGCCTTTGTCCCTGTTCGAAAGAGATCTCCGCCTACGGAGCGCACAATCAACGCTCGCACATCCGCATCGACGCCGAGGTGACCGGCGAGCTGGCGCTCGAAGAATTGATCGGGATCGCCGAACGCAGTGCGTCGTGCGAGGTCTTCGGCCTACTGAAGCGCCCGGACGAGAAATACGTGACGGAGCGCGCGTACGACAACCCCAAGTTTGTCGAGGACCTGGTGCGTGACGTTGCACTCGCGCTGAAGCACGATCCCCGGGTGGGCGCTTACGTGGTCGAAGCGGAAAATTTCGAGTCGATCCACAACCACTCTGCGTTTGCTCGGATCGCGGGGACAGCTCTGGCGGTCGGAGCTGCGCAGTAGGCGAGAGGCGGGACTGGGAGCTAGCTGCAGTATTGAGGCGGGCCGCGGGAGGACTCCTGTCCTCACGGGCTTGACGAATTTCCTCCCGCCTGATGCATCGCATCGATGGCGAGGATCGAGTGCGCGTAGGCGGCGCCGGCGCGCATTTCGGCGGCGACCCAAACCGCTTCCATCAGTTCCTGTTCGGTCGCCCCTTTTTTCAAAGCGCGCTCCGTGTGACCACGGATGCAATACGGGCACTGGGTCACATGCGCTACCGCGACCGCAATGAGCTCCTTGGTCTTCGACGGCAGCGCGCCATCGGCAAACACGCGCTGGCCGAACGCTCGGAAAGCGCCGTAAATTTCCGGCGCCAGGTCCCGTCGCTTTTGTGCCAGCTCCTTCGAAGCGTCGGGATACAAGTGCTCTTCCATGACTAGAGTCCTTTCCTCGGGCAGTTACTTTCGTCTCGAAGGCCCGATCGGCGCTGCCGGCGCATTTTCATGCCCCTTCGCGATCCCCGATCCGACGTCAGCGCTTCTTACTTAATGCCAGCCGCGTTCCTCTTCCGGTGCTCGGCAGGGGGCCGGCTCCCGCCGCGGCCCTCTAGCCCGGGCACGTTGGCAAGGAAATGCTGCAGCTTGGGACCGATCCGTTGCAGTTCGCGGCGATGCATCTCCGCGAGCTTCGCCAGTACCTGCCGGCCGCGGCTCGTGAGGCGCAACTCGACCTTGCGTCGGTCGACGCTCGACTGCCCGCGAACGATCAGTTTTTCGTCTACCAGCCGGTCGACCAGCCCCACCGCACTGTTGTGCTTGATCAGCAGTTGCTGCGCTAGATCGTTGATCGAAACCCGCTGGCCATCCGGGCAAGCTCGCAGCACCAGCATCGCCTGGTAGTGCTTGGCGGTCAGTCCCGCCTTGGCGGCGGCGGTCTCGCTGAAGCGCAGGAATCCACGCAGCGCATGGCGGAACGCCGCCAGCTGAGCATAGTCTTGCGTCTTCAGATTGAACTGCCTCTCGGCCCTCTTCAGCTGCACGGCATTCTCCGTTCCAGTGGGGTTTTACCACGACCCCGGCTAATGCAGGTAATATCGCAATACGATATACTTCGGGAGTATCGTCTCACGATATATCGACGAGGTAGTCTACAGCCAGGAGGATGTCATGCACGGTCGCAAGTCGCACAAGTCGCATCCGCACCAAAGCCGCCGCTCTTTTCTGCAAACAACCCTCGGGCTTGCCGGCGGGTTGGCACTCCCCGCCGGTTTCGCGGCACGAGCGTTCGCGGCGGATCATCCAGCAATCGGCACCTACCCGGCCGGGTCGACAGGCGATTCGGTTTTCATCGGTATCGCGGTGCCGCGCACAGGGACCTATGCGGTCCAGGGGGAGGACGAGCTCAAGGGGTACCAGCTCGCCGTCGAGCACATCAACGCCGGCCACCCGCTGATCAAACAGATCTCGCCCAGGACCAAAAAGGGCGTTCTGGGCAAGCAGGTAAAGTTCGGCGTCGCCGATTCCGCCGCCAAGCCGAACGACGCGGTCCAAGCCGAGCAGCGCTTCATCACCGAGAATAACGCGATCCTGATGACGGGATCGACGTCGAGCGCGGTCGCGGTGGCGCTGAACAAGCTGGCTCAGCGCGAAAAGGTGCTCTACCTGGCCGGCATCTCGGGTTCCAACGACACTACCGGCAAGGATTGCGTGCGCTACGGCTTCCGCCAGTGCTTCTACGGTCAGACCGCTGCCGCCGCAATCGGTCCCATCGTGGTCAAGACCTTCGGCAAGAACAAGAAGGCTGCGTATCTGACGCCCGATTACACCTACGGCCACACGGTGACCAAGTCGATGTCTGACTATTTGAACAACAACGCAGGTTGGACGACGGCGACCGACCAGGTCGCACCGCTCGGCGCGCCCGACTACTCTTCGTATCTGCTCAACGTGGCCAACTCCGGTGCCGACGTGCTGCTCAACGTCAACTGGGGACACGACGCGGTGCTTTCCACGCAGCAGGCAAAGCAATTCGGCATCTTCGATAAGATGAAGCTGGTGGTCCCGTATCAGACGCCCTTCCTGGCTCGCGAGGTCGGCGGCGGCCTGCTGGCCGGCGTCTATGCCGCCACCGATTTCTGGTGGACGCTCGAGGACAAGTACCCGCTCGCCAAGATGTTTGTCGAGGCGTTCGACAAGAAGTACGGGTACAAACCGGAATGGGGCGCCAACAATGCCTACATGGAATTCGCGCTCTGGGCCGAGGCGGTGGAAAACGCCGGCACCTTCTATCCGCCGGACGTCATCAAGTCCTACGAGCAAGGGCGCAAGATCCAGTCGACCGTCGGCGAGGTCTATTTCCGCAAGGAAGACCACCAGCTCGTGCGCCCTGTAGTGATCGTCAAGGGCAAAGCGTCAAACGAAATGAAGAACAAAGAAGACTTCTACGAGGTCGTCGAGATCGTCCCGGGGGCGCCGTTGATGCAGACACCCGACGCGTTCGGCTGCAACCTCGGTTCGTATACCTAAGCTTTGGAGGAGGCGTGATGACACCGCGGACGGCGCCTTCGCCGTCCGCGGCTTCACGTGTGCGTTCGCGCGCGGTCCAACCCCGGCCCGCTTTGACGGATGAATGCCCGCCATGATCAGCTGGCCCAATTTCCTCTCGCAACTGTTCAACGGACTGGCGCAAGGCGCGCTGCTGGCGCTGATCAGCTCTGGGCTGACGATCATCTACGGCACGCTCGGCGTGCTCAACCTGGCGCACGGCGCGATGTTCATGCTTGGCGGCTATGCCGGCTACGTCGCGTTCGAGGCGACCGGGTCGTTCGTCGTCGCGGTGATCGCCGGCACGCTGTTCATGCTGGTGGTCGGCGTGCTGATCGAGCGGCTGATCATCCGTCATTTCTACAGCCGACCGCACGAGGATCAGCTGCTGGTCACGTTCGGGCTGGCGATCTGCTTCGTTGAAATCGTCCGCTTTTTCTTTTCGAGCTTGTCCAAGAGTGTGCCCCCGCCGCCTTTGCTGACCGGCATCACCTCGCTCGGCGTCATGTTCTATCCTACCTACCGGCTGGCGGTCGTCGGCATCGTCGCTGTCGCGCTGCTTGCGCTCTACGTCGTCCTCTACCGGACGCGGCTCGGCATGATCGTGCGCGCGGGAATTGAGGATTCGGTGATGGTCGACTCGCTCGGCATCAACGTCTACCGCGTTTTCATGGTCGTGTTCGGCATCGGGGCGATGGCCGCGGGCTTCGCGGGCATCGTCAATGCGCCGGTCGTTTCTCTGACGCCCGACATGGGCGAGGCGATCCTGGTGCAGACTTTCGTCGTCGTGGTGATCGGTGGCGTCGGCTCGTTTCCTGGGGCGGTGCTGGGCGGCTTGATCGCGGGCGAGATCATCAGCCTCACGTCGATGGTCAATCCCGGTTACGCGTACGTGATGCTCTTTGCGGCGATGACACTCGTGCTGCTGCTGCGGCCGCAGGGGCTGCTCGGGACGCGGGGCCGCGAATGAGGCAGCGGCCGTTACTGGTCGAGACCCTGACCGCGATCGCTCTGATCGCGATCCCGTTCGTACTGCCTTACCTTGGCTCCGCGCCCAACACCGTCAACCGCATTCTGGTCTGGGGCCTGTTCGGCATCGGCTTCGATATCCTGTTTGGATACACCGGGCTGCTTTCGTTCGGACAGTCGGCCCTTTACGGCACCGGCGGCTTTGTCGCCGCCTATCTGTTGACGCAGGCGGGATTCCCATATGTCGTGCTGGCGCTGATCATCGGCACGATCGCCGCCGCGGCCGTCGGCTACCTGGTCGGGCTGATCGCGTTGCGGCGCACCGGCATCTACTTCGCGATGATCACGGTGGCGATCGCGGAGGTTTTCTACTTTGTCGAGTTCAACCCGCTGTCGGAGTGGACGGGGGGCGAGAACGGCTTGCCGGGGGTTCCGACGCCAAGCCTCTATCTCGGCTTCACGACCGTGCATTTCACGACCGGGTGGACACTCTATCCGTTCCTCGCATTCTGCTACTTCATCGGGATCGTGCTTGCGTTGCGCATCGTCCGCTCGCCGGTGGGGGCGATCTTCAGGTCGATCCGCGAAAACCCCCTGCGCGCGGCCGCCGTCGGACACGATATCCACGGGTACAAGCTCACCGCTTTCGTCATTGCCGCAGCCTATGCGGGCCTTGCGGGCGGTCTGCTCGGTGTCATGCAGGCATTCATGCCACCGGAAGCATTCACTTTCGACACCTCTGGCCAACTCGTGATGCAGACCGCGATCGGCGGCCGCGGCACGCTGTTCGGCCCATTGGTCGGCGCGGCCGTCTGGCTTTTTCTGCAGGATTTTCTGCAAGCGACGCTCGGGCTGGGCGCCGCATGGAAGTTAGTGCTTGGGCTGGTGTTCGTGCTGCTGGTATGTTTTCTGCGCCAGGGCATCATCGGTGGCATCCGCGATCTGCTGGGCTTCGTCGGCGTGAAGATTGCCGACCGGACCGAGCCCGCTACGACAGCCTCGGATTCCGCGCTCTGCATTGACGAAGAGGAGGACGCATTGCAAACTCCGCCGCCGCGGCCACCTGCGGTGGCCCGCATGCCGACGCGCGGTCCTGCACCTGTTTCCTCCGGCGTAATTCTGCAGGCCACCGGACTTATCAAGCGTTATGGCGGCATCATTGCCAATGCCGGCGTGGATTTCACGGTCAACCGCGGCGAGCTGCGCGGCATCATCGGCCCGAACGGCGCGGGCAAGACGACGCTGTTCAAGATGCTTACCTGCGAAGTGCCGCCCACGTCGGGCAAGATCGTGTTCGAGGGTCGCGACATCACCGGCATGAGCGTGACCGATGTGTGCCAGCTGGGACTCACCAAGAGCTACCAGGTCAACCAGCTGTTCAATCGCCTGACGGTGCGCGAAAACCTGACCATTGCGGTCCTTGCGGAGCTCCGTGGCAAATTCAAGCTCGACGCGCTGGGCAGCCTCGCCAAAATCCCCGGTCTGGAAGAGCAGGTCCGGCACACGCTGGAACTGGTGAACCTCGGCGATCGCCGGGATACGCCGGTGTCGCAACTCGCCTACGGCGAGAAGCGGCGGCTGGAGGTGGGCCTCGCGCTTGCGTCGTCGCCGACGCTGCTGCTGCTCGATGAGCCCCTGGCCGGAATGAGTCCGACCGAACGGATCGCAACGGTGAAGCTGCTCAAGTCGATCCGTCAGCATCGGACGATGATCGTCATCGATCACGACATGGATTCGCTGTTCGAACTGGCGGAGCGCATTACGGTGATGCACGAGGGACGCGTGCTGGTCGAAGGCGCCCCGGACGAAATCAAGGGGAATGCCAAAGTGCAGGAGGCCTATCTCGGCGGCGTGTACGGGGTGATCGAAGCATGAGTCTGCTCGAGGTCAACGGACTCAACAGCTACTACGGGGATTCGCACATTCTGTTCGACGTCTCGTTGCGCGTCGAGCGCAATGAGGTCGTTGCACTGCTGGGGCGCAACGGCGCCGGCAAGAGCACCACACTGAAAACCCTGATGGGCGTGGTGACGCCGCGCACCGGCTCGGTGACCCTCGATGGAGTCGAAATCGCCGGCAAAAAAAGTCACGCTATCGCAAAAGCCGGCATGCAGCTCGTGCACGAAGATCGTCGGATCTTCGGCAGCCTCGATGTCGAGGAAAACCTGATCCTTGCCGGGCTGACGGCTACGGCGACATGGCCGCTCGAACGGATCTATGCGATGTTCCCGCGCCTCAAGGCAAGGCGCGGCAGCCGCGGGACCGATCTGTCGGGCGGCGAGCAGCAGATGCTCGCGATCGCGCGCGCACTTATCCGTGATCCGAAAATCGTCCTCCTGGACGAGCCGTTCGAAGGGCTGGCGCCGGTAATTGTGCGCGATTTGATGGAAGCTTGCCGTGAGCTTGCCGCTGCCGGTCAGACCATCGTCCTGGTGGAACAGAATCTCGCGGCAACCCTTGCGCTGGCGACGCGCGTGTACATCATCAACAACGGACATATCGCTCACGAAGGCCCCGCTCAGGAGATCAAGGCGCGGCCCGAAATACTGCAGCGTCATCTGGGTGTGTGAGCGAAGCCAGCTACCCTGTCTGCGCGCGGACGGTCATCGCAGCTACTCCAGCGATTACAAAGACAAGGCCCAGCAAGGTCGCGGGTGCGAGCTTCTCTCCCAGAAATACAATGCCTATCGCGACTCCGATCGGAACCCGAAGGTAAGCCTGCGATGTCACGCCGACGGACCCCAGCGTCCGGATGAGTCGGAAATAGATTGTGAAGGCAAGGGCCGTTGAAAAGATCGATAAGCACAGCAGGCCCAGGATCGAACGGGCGGATGGCACGAGTGTCCATGGGTGATCCACGGCCACACTGACTGGAATGAGGACGATCGAGCCACAGAGCAGCGAACCGGTAGCGGGCAACATCGGATCGAGTTCCTGGAACCTTCGCCCGAAGATTGCGGCGGCTGCATAGCAGACGGTCGCAGCAACGATGGCCAGCTCGGCAGTCAGCTGCTGTCCAATACCGGAGAGGGCCTGCACGCCCACGATCAGGCAAATGCCGATCAGTCCGCAAACAACGCCAAACAATTGCCGGCCGGTTGCCGATGGCTGATGCGCCAGGCACATGGTCAGAATGAATGCAAAGATCGGCGCTGACGAATTCAGTATCGTGGCAAGTCCTGCGTCCACCGACTGCTCCGCCCAGGCGATCAACGTAAAGGGAATCACGCTGTTGAGGCAGGCCTGAAACAGGAAGCGGCGCCAAAGCATGACGTCAGTCGGCATCCTCACGCCGCGCCAGCGCAGAACGGCCAGTAGGACGACGGCCGCGATCGTGGTGCGTGCCGCAATGAAAGTCAGCGGGGGGATGGATTCAACCCCCAGCTTGATGAAGGTATAAGACGCACCCCACAGCGTGGCCAGCAGCAACAGCAGCAGGAGTTCAGCAAAGTAGCTGAATGAATGCATGTGTACTTAGCGATGACCTTGCTGCGAATCGTCGGGCGTCTGCGCAAAGAAGTAGTCCAACAGCGCCTGTGCAACGCCCATCGGGCAACGCCCGGTGCGATCCCACTCTGTCGTATGCACTAAGCGTAAGGCTTGCAGGAAAAGTAAGGTTCGTTCACGATCGAACTATGAAAAGAAGAGAACTCTCATGCGCGGGCTAAGGGTCTCCCAACTTCCTGCGCTGGCGCCCCCCGCTGGGGAACAGGCCTTGGCTGTGGATCCGGTCGGGTCTATTATCCAGGCGAACAGGGAGCCCACCGGGCTGCAACTGCGTGGAACTGCTCAAAACTGCTCCGGCGATCGCCGTCCGATTCCAGTTCTTGCTACAGGAGGAGTCTAACGTGAATGCTTCGAGATTCGTCCGCGTCTTTACCTTGGTCGCCTCGACGCTTCTATCGACGACCGCCTTTGCCGCGACCAAGGCCGACGTCGAAGAGGCGATGAGTCACGACGGGCTCCGGAAGATCAATGTCAAGGGGATCGACCTTGCCTATGCGCGCCCCGGTGCGACGCTTGCCAGTTACAACCGGGTCAAACTGGACCCAGTGGAGGTCGCGTTCCACAAGGACTGGGATCCGAAAATGAGCCGCAGCCGCATCAAGATGAGTGCGGAACAGCGCGAGACCATCAGGACCGGTGTGGCGACGCTGGTTTACGAAGAGTTCGCGAAGGAGTTGCAGAAAAACAGCAGCTATCAGCTGGTGAATGAGGCGGGCCCGGACGTGCTCCGCGTCAAGACCAATATCGTCAACCTGTACGTCGCAGCACCCGATACAGGGGCGGCTGGACCCACACGAACGTACACGATTTCGGCCGGAGAAATGTCGCTGGTTGCAGAGCTCTACGATTCCGAGACGGGCGAGGTCCTTGCGCGCGTCGTTGACCGGCGAGAAGCTCGTCGCTCGGACCAGCTGCAGTACACTAACAGCGTCACGAACCAGGGTGATTTCCGAGAAATCGCATCCGGTTGGGCGCGCATCCTCCGAAGCGGTCTCGACAAGGCGCACGGAATCGGGAAAAAGTAGGTAATGGCATGGCGTGAAATTGGGGTCAGTAGGACAAAAGGATCGAATCACATGAAGCTTTGTTTGAATTATTGCAGAACGAATTTGCTCATGGTGCTGGGCGCGCTGACAGTCTCGTTGTTCGCTACGGGCGCCGTAGCAGCAGCGCCACCGAAGATAGACGAAAACGAGCTGTTGTCCTCGGGATTCAAGGTGCTCGTCGCGAAGACAAGCGCTCAGGCGGAGTTTGTGAAGCGCCTTCCTCCCGGCGAGATCCGGCCGATGCAGCGCAATGGGCAGAAGCTTTTCATCTACCCCGACGCGGCGGGGAACCAGATCTACGTCGGTGGCCCGATGGAGTATGAGGCGTATCGCCAGCTTCATCCGGACAGCAAGCTGGCTGCGCGAGAGGCAGTGAACAAGGGAACTGAGTACCGCGGCAAGCAGGATGAGGCGACGCGGAAGGCGACCGCTCGCGACCTGACCAACCCCTTCCTTGGGGCTGATTGGGTCTATTTCGGCATGTAAGCTTTTGGCGCTCCGCGGCTTATCGTGCTGGAGCCCGCAAGTCGGTTCATTCAGTCGACTGGCCCATGGTCCCGAAAATCGACTCGAGTTGCGGGCTCATGGCGATGCCCAGGGTCTTGCCCGATGGTAATTTGCGAATGAACCACTGCTCGTAGATCCGTGCAAGCTCGCGATCTCCGGCCAGGCGCTCGAACGTCCGCTTCACCAAAGCGTCGAGCGCAGGGTCGTTCTTGCGGTACATGATCCCGTAGGGATCGTACGAGATGAATTCGTCGAGCACCGTGAAATCCCTCGGGTTCCTTGCTTCGGCCGCCGTCGCATACAGCACGGCATCGTCGCCGGCCCAGGCGTCCGCCTTCCCCGCCTCTACCGCCGCAAAAGCCTGGTCGTTTTCCCGAACCGGCAGAATGTTCATGTTGAGGCCCAACTTGCCGTTGAGCGACTTGAGCGCCGCCTCGTTGGTCGTTCCTTCAGTGACGGCGACGGTGCGATTCTTCAGGTCGCGGTAGGACTTCTCCTTCGACGAGCGCTTGACCAGCAGCTTGGTCCCGCTGACGAAGATAATCGGCGAGAACGAAACCAGCTTCTGTCGCTCGGCGTTCTTCGTGGTCTGCCCGCACTCGAGGTCGACCGTACCGTCGGCGACGAGGGGGATCCGGGTCTGCGGATTCACCGGAAGGTATTTGACCTCGATGTCGGGCAGGCCCAGCTCCTCCTTGATCGCGTCCACGATGGCAAGGCACAGATCGATCGTGTAGCCGATCGGACGCCGCGAGGAATTGAGGTAGGAAAACGGCACCGAGGCGTCACGGAAACCGATCGTGATCGCCTGCTTGTCCTTGATCTTCTTCAGCGTGCCGGTCAGCCGTTCGACACCGACGGAATCCTGCGCGAACGACGCCGTGGCGAGCGGCCCGGCCAACAGGCAGGCAAGAAGTCCCAGCAGGGCGGCCTTCCGAGCCTTCATATTGATGGCCGTCCTCCTCATGCACGCAGTAAACGCGGTTCCGATGTCGCCCCCAGGATCAGGCAGGTGAACCGGCGATCTCGACCTCGTCCGCGTCGAGCTCCGCCTGCGCCTCGCTTTCCGGCCGAAGCTCGCCCTCCCACTTGGCAACGACCGCGGTTGCGATGCTGTTGCCGACGACGTTGGTGGCCGACCGGCCCATGTCGAGAAACTGGTCGATTCCCATGATCAACAACAGCCCGGCCTCGGGGATGTTGAATGTCGCCAGTGTCGCCGCGATGACGACCAGCGAGGCGCGCGGCACCCCGGCCATGCCCTTGCTGGTGACCATCAGGATCAAAAGCATCGTGATCTGTTGCCCGAGATTGAGCTCGATTTTGTAGGCCTGCGCAATGAACAGGACGGCGAAGGTGCAATACATCATCGAGCCGTCGAGGTTGAAGGAATAGCCGAGCGGCAACACGAAGCTGGTGATCTTCTTGCTGGCACCGAACCGCTCCAGCTGCTCGAGCGTCTTCGGATAGGCCGCTTCGCTGCTCGCCGTGCTGAAGGCGAGCATGATCGGCTCCTTGATCAGACTGATGAGCCGGGCGACGCGTGGTCCGAGAAACAGGAGACCTGCGAGCGCGAGCAGTCCCCAGAGGATCAGGATTCCGACATAGAACTCGCCCATGAATTTGCCGTACGTCCACAGAATGCCGACGCCCTGCGTCGTGACGATCGAAGCCATGGCAGCGAAGACGGCGATCGGCGCCAATGCCATCACGTAGGCAGTGACCTTCAGCATGACGTGCGAAACCTGCTCGATCCAGTCGATGACGACTCTCGCTTTCTCGCCCAACGATGCCGCCGCAGCGCCGAAAAACACCGAGAAGATGACGATCTGCAGGATTTCGTTGTTGGCCAACGCCTCGAACACGCTCTTCGGAACGAGGTGCGTGACGAACTCCTTCAACGATAGCGATGCCGTCTTGAGATTGGTCGAGGCGCCGACATCGGGCAGCGGCAGGTTCAGTGCGTCACCCGGCCGCAAGATGTTGACGAGAATCATGCCGACGACCAGCGACATCAGCGACGCGCTCACGAACCAGCCCATAGTCTTGAGGCCGATCCGGCCCAGCGACGAGGAGTCGCCCATATGCGCGATGCCGACGACCAGCGTGGCGAATACAAGAGGGGCAATGATCATCTTGATAAGGCGCAGAAATACATCGGTGAACAGGGAGATGTACCCGGCAACCACCTTTGCCGTCTCGGGGGTGGGCAGAAGCTCATGACACATCCAGCCGACACCGACTCCGGCGACCATCGCAATCAGGATCCACGTCGTCAGCTTGATTTTCACGTTGCTATCTCCTCGGTGCGTCCGGCCTAGGGCCGAAGCAGCGTGTGCAGGCCGCCGACGGCTTGCGGCGGCTGAAGGTAAGGTGTGCCGGAGGCGTGACGCGCAGGCAAGGCGCGGCCGCCGAGGGATCGGCGAAGACGAACGGTTTTATGGCTTAGCAAGGCTCCCTCCCGGTCAGCCGCTTTTCGCCTCACACCGACGGACATCGAACGCCGGTGCGCACCGGCGTATCGATTCTTCGAGCATCCAGGGCGAAAGCGACCTGGATTGCGGCATGTTAGCCTCCTATTCAGGATCGATCAATTCCTACTTCGCTCGATCCTGCTAC
>Ga0068866_10000171_pt1 | contig 30170 bp, 30 predicted proteins | sample KBSMisM22_FD_66587 | JGI IMG/M metagenome (GOLD analysis project Ga0068866, IMG submission 66587) | Miscanthus rhizosphere microbial communities from Kellogg Biological Station, Michigan, USA - KBS Miscanthus M2-2 | ecosystem: Host-associated > Plants > Roots > Rhizosphere > Soil ... | reverse complement strand
GATATCGCTCGCCCTGAACGCCCCGTCCGCCCCAACCGCCACAACGAGGAGCCCAGCCTTACCGCGGAGTTCGAATGGATCGCCTCTTTGCCACTCTCGGTTCGATTTCCGCGCTGATTGCCGTCGCGGCGGGAGCGTTCGGCGCCCACGCGCTCCGCGCCCGCCTCGCGCCGGATCTCCTCGCCGTCTTCGAGACCGGAGCCCGTTACCAGATGTACCACGCGCTTGGCCTCCTCGCCGTCGCATGGATTGCCTCGCGCTCCCCTTCCCCTCTCGCCGCCTGGGCCGGGTGGCTCCTGGTACTCGGGACCGTGCTCTTCTCCGGCAGTCTCTACGCGCTGGCCCTCTCCGGCATCCGGATCTTCGGCGCCATCACGCCGCTGGGAGGACTCGCGTTCATGGCAGGGTGGATTTGTCTCGCTCTGGCCGCGCGCCGCATGTAGGCAATCTCCTCACTTGTAGCCGCGTCACGCCTCGACTGTCGCCACTGCCAAGACCCCCAGCCACGGAGCCGGCATGAGGATCTCCACTGCGACCACCCACATCGAGACCAACTTCCAGCAGAGTCGCCTGCTCCAGTCCCTCATGGCCTGGTACCTCGCGGTCTGGGTGATCACAGCTATCAATCCGCTGGACCGGAAGGACTGGGTGCTGGAAAACGTCCTGGCGGTGACACTAGTGACCGGGCTGGTGCTCACCTACCGTCGATTTCCTCTTTCGGACACGTCGTACCTGCTGATTACCCTGTTCCTCACGCTGCACGCCATCGGGGCCCACTACACCTATTCCGAAGTGCCGCTGGGCTACTGGCTCAGGGATTGGGGCCACTTCTCCCGGAATCACTTCGACCGGGTTGTCCATTTCTGCTTCGGATTGCTGATGGCGTACCCGGTCCGCGAGGTGTTCCTGAGAGTCGCCAGCACGAGGGGATTCTGGGCCTATTACCTGCCGCTCGACGTGACCCTGGCCTTCAGCGCCATCTACGAGATCTTCGAGATGCTGGTGGCCGTCGTCATCGCGCCCAGCGCCGGCGATGCCTACCTCGGCACCCAGGGCGACATCTGGGATGCGCAGAAGGACATGGCCCTGGCGGGTTGCGGAGCACTTCTCTGCATGCTGATCACCGCACTGGGCCACAGAATGCGGGGGAGGCAGCCGGTTCTGCTGGCGGGCACGACGTCTGTGCTTAAATAGGGAGTGGGTTGTGGGTGGTGGGTGGTGGGAGTAGCGCACCCCTGACCTCGCTGACTCACCCCCACTACCCACCACCCACTCCCCACAACCCTCTATGCCAAAACCCTCCACTCTCCAGCTTCTGCTACGCGGCAAGGGCGCCCACGCAGACACGGTGTCCTGCATCTCGGGCCTCAGTCCTGAACTCGGCGGAAAGCGACTCGCCGGAATCGAGCACTCGATCTGGCAGCTCCTGGTGCACATGAACTATTGGATGGACTACGAGCTCCGCTCCATCGCGGGTCCCGAAGTCCCCTATCCGGAGCACGCCACCGAGAGCTGGCCAAATACCGACGGGCCAGCCAGCGCATCTGCCCTTGCGGAGGAGGTTCGCCGCTTTGCGAATCAGATCAAGCAGCTCAGCGATCTGGCCGGCCGGCTCAACGACATCGAGCTACGGAGCCGAGTCGTTCACCCGGCCAAGCAGGAGACGGTGGAGGATGTGCTGTGGCAGATGGTGGCCCACAACAGTTATCACGTCGGGCAGGTGGCTACACTACGTCGGGCGTTCGGTGCGTGGCCGCCGGCTGCAGGTGGGGACACCTGGTAGTGGAGAAGGGAGACGGGAGACGGGAGAAGGGAAATAGGAAGTGGGATGGTGGAACGAATGAGGGGCCTCCAGTTCTCCGGAGGCCCCTTCTCCTTTCTCCCGTCTCCCGTCTCCCGCTTTACGGACCGCCAGGCACCTTGGTCGGCGCTACGTGATGCAGGTAGGCGAAAAGCAGCATCAGAGCGGTAATGACCACCGCCGCGATGACGAGGGAGAATACGAACACGGTGCTCAGCAGGCGCCCGTCGGACTTGAGATGCATATAGAACATCGCGACCAGGGCGAACTTGATCGCCGAGAGGATCAACAGCACCGGTACCACGACCGGCTCGAGAAGGTGAGCAAACCCTGCAGGCTGGCCGCGGTGAACCACCTCGTAGGCCCCCACCTCGAGCGCCGTGAGAATGAACAGCGTGAGGCCGATCTTGAGATAGGTCCCGATCGCGGGATGAGCGTGGGCGTCGGCGTGGGCAGCGTGAGAGCTCATGACGGTCACCGAATGAGGTACACGACGGGGAAGATCACGATCCAGACCACGTCTACGAAGTGCCAGTAGAGCGCCGCGATCTCCAGATTGAGCGCCTTTTCAGGGGGAAGCTTGCCTCGCAGTGCCACCACCAGAACCGAGGTCAACCAGATCAACCCGATCGTGACGTGAGTCCCATGGAACCCGGTCAGCGTGTAGAAGGTCGAGCTGAAGAGGTTGGTGGTGTAACCCATCCCCCGGTGATAGAAGTGGGTAAACTCGAAGACCTGCATCCCCACGAAGAACACCCCGCAGCAGATGGTGGCCACCAGCCAGGTGATGAGCTGGCGACGATTCCCCCTCTGGGCGCCGTTCAGCGCCATTACCACGAACAGCGAGCTGAAGAGCAGGAGGGCGGTACCGAACGTGACGAGCGGAATTTCCAGCATCTGCTCCTGGACCTTGCCGTTCAGTAGCCACTCGGCGTGCGGCTTGGGCCCGATCACGTCCCGCCCCTTGTAGACCAGATAGGTCCCGATCAGCGAGGCGAAGAAGAGGCATTCGGAGCCGATAAAGGTCCAGATCGCCAGCTTCCGGCTGTCGATGCCGGTCGCGGTGTGGTGTTCGAGTGCGTGTGCGTGTTCGGCCACGTTGTCGTCTCGGTTAGTAGGTGTTTCCAGGTCCAGTCGTGAGTCGTGAGTCCTCACCCCGCCGGCTCGAACGCCCAGCGATACACCCCGAGGAACAGGATCACCACACCGGTCAGCGAGACCGGCAGGTGTAGTCCCCCGATGAAGCCGACCAGCGTCGTCGCAACACCCAGCGCCGCCACCGCGGGCCAGTATGAGGGGTTGGGCATATGGATGCCCTTGCCGCTCACCCGCTGCGGCTCTGGCACTCTGCCGCCGGCCAGGCGCTCGGCTTCCCACAACGCGTCGCGGCCGTGCACCACCGGCTCCTCCGCGAAATTGAACTCCTGCGGCGGTGAGGGAATCGACCACTCCAGGGTTGCGCCATTCCACGGATCGGCCGGGGCTGGAGTCTTGCTCTTCATGGTGCGCCAGATGTTGACCAGAAACACCACGAAGGAAAGGCCGAGGATGAGTGAGCCGACCGTCTCGATCAGGTTCCAGAATCCGAAATTGTTCTCCGCCGCATAGGTGTAGACCCGCCGCGGCATGCCGTTCAGCCCGAGGAAGTGCATCGGGAAGAAGGTCAGATTGAAGCCGATCAGCATCAGCCAGAAGTGCACCTTGCCCAGTTTCTCGTCGAGCATGGTGCCCGACATCTTGGGCCACCAGTAGTAGGCGCCGGCGGTGAGCCCGAAGATCGAACCGCCGAAGAGCACATAGTGGAAGTGCGCGACGATGAAATAGGTGTCGGTCTGCTGCAGGTCCGCCGGGGGCGAGGCGTGCATCACGCCGGACAGGCCGCCCATGATGAACATCGCGATGAACCCGAGCGCAAACAGCATCGGGGTCTTGAACTGGAGCTGGCCGCCCCAGATGGTGCCGATCCAGTTGAAGATCTTCACCCCGGTCGGCACTGCGATGAGCATCGTCGCCATGGAGAAGAACGCGTCGGCGAAGGGGCCCATCCCGGTGGAGAACATGTGGTGGCTCCAGACCCCGAAGCCGAGGAAGGCGATGAACGCTCCGGAGAACACCATCGCGGCGTAGCCGAAGAGCGGCTTCCGCGAGAAGACCGGCAGCACCTCGGAGATGATGCCGAAGGCGGGCAGGATCAGGATGTAGACCTCGGGATGCCCGAAGATCCAGAACAGGTGCTGCCAGAGGATTGGGTCGCCGCCACCGGATGGCACGTAGAAGTGGGTCCCAAAGGTCCGATCGATCATCAGCAGGATCAGCGCGACGGTAATGACCGGGAAGGCGAGCAGCAGGAGCATCTGGGTGATGAAGCTCATCCACACGAACATGGGCATGTACATCATCTTCATGCCCTTGGCGCGGAGATTGATGATCGTCACGAAGAAATTGACCGCGGCGGCCAGTGAGGCGACGCCGAGGACCTGCAGGCCGACCGTCCAGAAATCGATGTTGAGCCCGGGAGAGAACTGCTTGCTGGTCAGGTTGGCGTACCCAAACCACCCGCCGTTGGGGGCGGCGTGGATCAGCCAGCCGGAGTTCAGGATCAATCCCCCCAGCAGGAACACCCAGTAGCTGAAGGCGTTGAGCCGCGGGAAGGCCACATCCCGCGCTCCGATCTGGAGCGGGATCATGTAGTTGAAAAACATGGCCGACAGCGGCATCACCCCCAGGAAGATCATGGTGGTGCCGTGCATGGTGAACAGCTGGTTGTAGGTCTCCGCCGAAACCAGAGTGTTCTCGGGCTTGGCCAGCTGGAGCCGGATGATCAGCGCCTCGAGGCCGCCGAGCAGAAAGAAGAAGAAGGCGGTCGCGCCGTACAGGATGCCGATCCGCTTGTGATCTACGGTCGTAATCCAGCTCCACAGGCCGGTTGGCTCTGGCTCATGGGATGGTGGAGCTTCGCGAACGGTCGTTGCCATGTCGGTCCCGTGCAGTCGTTTATTGGTTCGACCGAAGGAAGGCCACCAGCGCGGCGACCTCGTCATCCTTGAGCTGCAGATTGGGCATGAGTACGCCCAGCTTCCAGGCCTGGGGGTTATGCAGCCACTTGGCCAGATTCTCGTCGGTGTTCTTCAGCGTGCCCGCCGCGATGTAGCTCCGGCTCCCGATATGATGGAGGTTGGGACCGATGAGCCCCGGCGTCACGGGAGGATTCAGCGAATGGCAGCCAACGCAGCCTTTCGCGGTAAACAGCTGCTGGCCCTGCCGAAGCGTCGGGTCCGGCGATTTCGTCGTGTCGGAGTAATCGGGCCCCGGAGTATTGAAGTTCGCCGCCCAGGCGTCGAACGCCTCGGGTGGCTGAGCCACGATGCGGTACGCCATCCGCCCATGCTGCAAGCCGCAGAACTCGGCGCACTGCCCCGGATAGTTCCCTTCGACCTCCGCCTTGAACCACAGATTGTTGTGCCGGTTGGGGAACACGTCCCGCTTACCGGCGAACTGCGGCAGCCAGAAGCTGTGAATTACGTCGGCCGTGGTCATCTCCAGATTCACCGTGCGGCCGGTCGGCACGTGCAATTCGTTCGCCGTCACGATGCCGAGATCGGGATAGCGGAACTCCCACCACCACTGGTGGCCGATCACCTCGACCTGCAGCGCCTCGGGCCCCGGCTTGGTGGCGGTCCGGAAGATGGTACGCACCGTGGGGACCGCGATCAGGGCCAGAATGACCGCCGGGATCATGGTCCACACGATCTCCAGCGTGGTGTTTCCATGTGTCTGCGCCGGCTCGGGAGCCCCGGGCCGGGCCCGGAACTTCCAGATGGCGAAGAGGAGCGCCCCTTCCACCAGCACGAACACGATGGCCGCGAGATATACCGTCTTGCGGAAGGTGGCGTCGAGCAGATGTGCGAAATCCGAGCGCGGCAGCAGCGTGGTCTGCGGGTAGTCGCGGGCACAGGCGAGAACCGCCACCGCGACGACGGCGAGCAGCATCCAACGCGATGGCCACCGGCCCACCACGGTCCGGAGGGACATTTAGGAAATCGTCCTGTCAGCGGGGAGCGACGAATGCATGCAAATGCAGCGTTCCACTGTATTTATTCACCTGAGCAGCGTCAAGATTGGCTGGGGATAAAGAGCGCGCTAATCTAATGTGTCACAATGCAATCGCGCCAGCCGACCTTTTGCTAATCCGGTAGCAGCAGCACCTCAGGAGTGTCAAATATGACCCCCGTCCAGCGAACCGCCCTGATCCAGCGCTACCAGGATGGCCCCCAGATTCTCGAGGCCGCCCTGGCCAAGGTGCCCACTGAGGCCCTCAAGTTCCGGCCCGCCCCCGGCAAGTGGACGGTTCACGAAGTCATCATCCACTGTGCCGACAGCGAGACCAACTCCCACATGCGGATTCGCTACCTGCTGGGGGAAGACGATGCGCTCATCGTGGGATACGACCAGGACCGCTGGGCCAACGTGCTTGGGTATCACGATCTCCCGCTGGAGCCCGCCCTCGCCACGGTACGCGCCGTTCGCGCCAACACCGTGCCGCTCCTGCGGCGGCTGACCGAACAGCAGTGGAATCGGACCGGGCGCCACACCGAGCATCCCAGCTACGGGGTCGAGCAGTGGCTCCAGATCTATGGCGAACACCTGGAGATCCACGCCAGGCAGATCCAGCGCAACCTGAAGGCCTTCCAAGAAAAGAAGTAAGGAGTGAGGAGTAAGGAGTGAAGGGCCTGGGCTGTTACTCCTCACTCCTCACTCCTTACTCCTTACTCCTTACTCTCTACCGCACCGGCATATCGAACGCCACCGGATCCGGCACGTCATAGCTGTAATGCCACCACTCCTGATCATACTGCTTGAATCCTTCCGCCTCCATCACCTGACGCAGCAACTGCCGGTAGCGCATTGTGCGCCCCGACGCGTTGGCCCAGTGCGCCTGCTCTGAAAACGTGTCGAACGGCGTACCCATGTCCACTTCGCGTCCGCCGACCGAGAAATCAACCAGGGTCAGATCCACCGCCAGTCCGAGGTTGTGGCGACTCCGGCTCGCGATATAACCGTCCTCGATCAGGTGCATCTGCCCGGTCCGGCGCGCCCACTCGACCATGGCCTGGGTAGCACGCACGGGGCGGTAACCATCGAAGATCTTGAGCCCCATGCCACCGCTCCGCAGCCGTTGCTGAACCCGGTGGAGCGCCTCGGCGGCTTCTCTCCGGAGATAAGCCTTGTTGGCCTCGTATCCCGGGAGGACTGCGCCGGTGAAGTTGTTCGGCGTGAAATAGCGCGCCTCGACCACAATGGTGCTGTCCTCGGCACGAACGTCCGCCAGCTCGCGCATGGCGACCGAATCCGGGGCGATGTACTGCGCGGAATCCTGACCGAAGAGAGGCCCGGCGATTAGGCCAGTCGTGAGCAGGGCAGAAACCAGTCGATTCATGGCGCGGAAGGTATGGGTGACAAAACGTTGCCCGGATTGAAACGTACGAACTTAGCGGCTAAGCCATTTGGGGACAGGTTATTAGAGTAATCCGATGGCCGAGGTTAAAGCCATGTGCTATCTTCTGCTTCAGTTGGCCGCGACGCCCCGGGTGAACTCCCTGAACCCGGGCCGTTTCCTTTTTGTTGAGTCCACCAATGTTCCGCGAGATGCGTCTGAAGCTGAGCAGCGAGATCGGGCAGCTCAGTCACGAATTGAATGTGGTCATCCCCCAGGCGATCGCACATGCGGTGGAGCTGGGTGACCTGCGGGAAAACTCGGAGTATAAGGCGGCACTGGAGCGGCAGCAGTTCGTCCAGGCCCGCCTCGGCCAGTTGCACCAGCGACTAAGCCAGCTGAGTCAGCTGGCCAACACCGAGATACCGACCGACCGGGTCGGTCTCGGTTCCAAAGTCACGGTGGTAGACCTCAAGACCGACGAGACTGAGACCTACATGCTGGTGCTCGCCGAGATGATGGATCTCGATGCCGGTCACATCTCCCTCGCCTCGCCGCTGGGCCGGGCGCTCAAAGACCGGAAGGTGGGCGATGAGATCGAGCTCCGGATTCCCCGCGGGATCCGGGCACTACGGGTCGTCGAGTTGGAGACGGGAGTCGGGCCCTGACCGACTCGGATCGGCTTATGGAATTCCCCAAGAAGCAGCTGCTCCTGGTAGGCGACCGGGTCCTCATCACTCCCGAAGAGGGTGAGGACCGGATGCGGGCCGGCCTGTACCTGCCGCCGACCGCGGTTGATGCCATGCAGGTGCAGTCGGGGTTGGTCATCGCGGTGGGACCCGGCGATCCGGTTGCCGACATGAGCAGCGGCGATGACGAGCCCTGGAAGATCGGCGAACGCCAGCCGCGCTGGCGCCCCATGCAGGCCCGGGTCGGAGACCACGCCATCTTCTTTCGGAAGGCGGCGGTGGAAATCACCTTCGAGGAAAAGCGGTACCTGGTGGTGCCGCAGGCAGCGATACTGGTGCTAGTTAGAGAAGAGATGCCAATTTGATTGAAGACTGAAGATTTTCCAATCTTCAATCTGAAATCTTCAATCTGCAATTCCCACCATGCCTCTAACCCGCTTCCCCGACCACGAAGACAAGCGGGTCTTCCTGTCCACCGTCCTCTCGTTCAACCTGCCCCCTCCGGATGGCGCGCACAGCGACCGCCTCTCCGTGGCCGTCTTGTGGATCGATCGGGACACCCCATCCGCAGACGAACTGAGTCCTGACTTCGCCATGGAATTGCTGGACCATGGCGCCCTGGCTCTGGTGCTGGGTGGAAGCGCCTCCGAGCAGACCGCAGCACTCTTCGAGCAGACCATCGAGGATGGAGAGTTCGTGCGCGGTCCCGACGAGGAGATCAGCATCTGGGTCGATGCCGAGGCCCCACTCGACGAGGTGCTCTGGACGGCGGCCGAAGAGGCGATGCCTCCGGACGCCTTCGCCGACCGGCCGTGGGATATCGTCTGCTGGGCCCGGAGCGGCGATGCCATGGTAGCCAGGCTGCGTGATGCGCTGGGTCGGCTCGGCGCCATTGTAGATGATCGCTACGAGCTGGGGGGTGACGACGAATGAGCAGCTTGCCCCAGCGGGCCTACCGCTTTGGCATGTGGGGGCTCGTGGCACTCGGCGTGCCCGGGCTCTTCGCGGCATTCCTCGGCGCAAGGCGGATCATCCCTCTCCCCCTCGGCATCGTGGGAGGCTTCACCTTCTTCACCTGCTTGCTGCTCGGTGCGCTTGTGGGACTTCAGGCACGGCGCCAGATGCAACTGCAGCGAGACCGGGAGAACTACTCGACAATGCTCATCATCCTCGCCAATCAATTGCGAGTCCAGGATGACGTCGTGCTGCAACGAATCGCCGGCAAGGGCGGACCGGCGGGAGAAGCGGCGGAGATGGTGCTTCATGGGAGACGGGAGAAGGGAGACAGGAGACGGGAAAGCGGTGAACGGGGAACGGTGACCGGGTCTTCAGTCCCGGATCCGACAGCTCTAGCGGATGAAATGGCCGACTAGTTCCCTGACCCCTGACCTGACCCTTACCCCGTCTCCGGTCTCCGGTCTCCGGTCTCCCGTCTCCCGTCTCCCGTCTCCCGTCTCCCGTCTCCCGTCTCCCGCAATGTGCTTCCACCTCTACCTCGCCAGCCCCCTCACGCTGAGCGAGGTCCGGTCCATGCTGCCGAAGGGGCTCGCCGCCGATCTACTCGATCCGGGGGAGCAGCGGGCGTTGAAGGAGCTTCACCTCGATGCGCAAACGGTTGCGCAACTGATCCACGGCGCCTGCTCCTGCGATCTCGTGGTCCAGCGGCACCCGGTGAGCCGGGAGGACGAGGCCTGGCTCCGGCGCCGCTACCGGGAACAGGGTCTTCCAAGAGCGGCAGTCTTGGCCGCGCTGGAGCGCCACCGCCGGGCCGCGGCCGGGCGAGCCCAGCCGGCTGGCTTCTGGCCGCGTCAGGTAGCCGATTTCGTGGTCGAGCACGCACGCAATGCAGGCCCCACCCTGTACTATCTCCACTTCTCGCACGACGGCACCCTCGGAGTTCTACCTCCGGGCGAGCCACCGACTCGGCGCGCCAGCGAAATTCGGACGAAACCGGAGGGCTGGCTTCAGGAAGAAAGGCCGGTCCTGGTCCTGCCCTGACGCGGCGGCAGGAAATGAGGCATCTTCCAGCCAGGGAACGGGCCATGTCTCATACCTCGCGGCTCTATCTGCGCGCGCTGCAATTGCGCTGTCCCGCCTGTGGCGGCAGGCCTGTGTTCGTCTCCTGGTTTCGCATGTGCCCCAACTGTCCTTCATGCGGGCTGCACTTCGATCGGGAACCGGAAGGCGGCTACTGGGTAGGTTCCTACACGCTCAACCTGATGCTGACGGAAGCGGCACTCGCGGCGGCCTTCCTCATCGGGATGTGGGTCACCTGGCCCCAGCCGCCCTGGGATCTGCTGGTGTACGGTGATATCGCGATCGCTGCAATCGTGCCGGTCCTGATCTTTCCCTATTCGAAGACCCTTTTTATTGCCGTGGATCTCACCTTTCGCCCGAAAGAGCCTGAGGACTATGAGACTCCACGCGAGATCGCACCCCACCCCACCCGCCCTCGCGGCTGAGATACGACCGGGATGCCAATGTTGCGCGTGACTGCCCTCTCGATTGCCGCCATCGGCGGTGCGCTGGGTCTTGCCTGCGGCGGGTCGTATCTGCTGGCGTCACGGACCGCTTCGAAGGCGGCCGCCCGGATTGCCCCGGATCTGGGACCGGTCGAGTCCGACTTCGGGTTCCACTATCACGCAGCAGGAGAGGGAGAGAAGCTGGGCTGGGAATTCACCTATGGACCCAGCGGGGCGATGGGCCCGGTCACGCTCGAACTCTACATTGGCCTGGGAGGCCGGCTGTATCAGACTCAACCGCCCGAAGCGCTCGATCTGCTGAAGACGTCCAAATCCCCAGGTTCCAACTAGCCACACTTCCCTCGCACTCATCGCAGGCTCTGCGCGTCGCCGTCTTGACAATCCCGGCTGCGCGCCGTATCTCGGCCTTCGCAGACCCCGTCGTCCTTCACCCTACAATTCGCTAGAGCAACCACGGAGGGGCCTATGAAGCCTCGATTGGTATGGCTCGCAGCCGCGTGCCTCGCGTTAGCGGGGACACCTCTGGCTGCCCAGGAACGGGTACTGACAGGGACGGTAACCGATTCGGCCACGGGAGATCCCATCGCAGGGGCGTCCATCGGGATTCAGGGTACCCGAATAGCGACGCATACCAACGCCAACGGTGTGTTCAACCTGGCGGCTCTTCCCGATTCCGCTCTCACCGTGATGATCCGGTTCATCGGTTACCGCAAGCGTGACATCGTGGTATCGGCCGGTGAGACCACCATGACGGTTCAACTCGTCAAGGACCTGTTCAAGCTGGAAGAGATCGTGGTGACCGGACAGGCCACCGGGATCGAACGGAAGAACATCGCAACCTCGGTCGCGACCGTGTCGGCCGACGAAATGAACATTACCCCGTCGGTCAGCGTCGAGTCGCAGCTGGTGGGCAAGGTCGCGGGGGCAGATATCCAGAGCAATGGGGGAGCGCCCGGTGGCGGCCTGCAGATGCGCCTCCGCGGTACCACCTCGATCAACGCGTCCGCTTCACCGCTCTACGTCGTGGACGGGATCGTGGTGAGCGATATCGCGATTCCCTCCAACCAGAACGCCGTGACCAAGGCGGCAGCGGGGGGCAATACGTCGCCCGACCAGGATGCGCAGGTGAACCGCATCGCCGACCTCAACCCCGAAGACATTCAGTCAGTCGAGATTCTGAAGGGCGCCGCCGCCTCGGCCATCTACGGGGGACGGGCATCGAACGGCGTCGTGATCATCAGCACCAAGCGAGGCCAGGTCGGCAAGCCGCAGGTGAACCTGACCCAACGGTTCGGCGTCTCCGAGTTGGAGCGTGAAGTCGGCTCCCGCAATTTCGAGACGGCGGCCGAAGTCGACTCCACCTATGGAGCAGGCACCGCCGCCGCAACCGGCTACACCACCGGCCTGTCGTACGACCTCGAAAAGCAGCTCGCCCATCGCAAGGACCTCGCCGCCGAGACCTATATCAGCGTCAGTGGCGGGGGCGAGGGCACCCGGTACTACGTCGCCGGCCAGGTCCAGAACACCCCGGGGATCATCGACAACACCGGATATCAGCGGCAGTCGGTGCGACTGAACCTTGACCAGGTACTCGGCTCCCGAATTCACGGCTCACTGAATGCCAACGTCGTGCACACCCTCGCCCAGCGCGGTCTCACCAACAACGACAACTCCGGCACCAGCTTCGGCGTGGTGTTCTCCAGCACGCCGGACTTCACCAATCTGACGCGCCGGAACGACGGCTCATTTAACCTCAATCCGTTTGTGCCGAGTAACCCGCTGCAGACGGCGGCGCTGATGAAGAACGACGAAACGGTGTGGCGTTTCTTCTCGTCCGCCTCTGTGGATTTCGACCTGGTCACCAACACGAACAATTCGCTCAAGGTGATCGCCATAGGTGGCTTGGACTACTTCAGCCAGGAAAACGACCTCTTCTTCCCCCCGGACTTGCAGTTCGAGCCGAATGACGGCGAGCTGGGGACCTCGCTCTTGAAGGAAAGCGACAATCTCAACCTCAACCTCGACTTGAATGCGGTTCATACCTACACGCCGTCGAGCCGCAGCTGGAGCGCCAGGACATCGGCGGGAATCCAAACAACCCGTCGCGACCTCGGCGTCCTGCAGAACGAGGGATACAACCTGGTCGGTGGGCAGGAAAGCATCGATGCCGCCACCCGCAAAGTGGTGCTCCGCAACCAGGAGCTGGCGAAGAATCTGGGGTACTTCCTGCAGGAAGACTTCCTGGCCGACAAGGAACGCTGGCTCTTAAGCCTGGGGGTCCGGGCCGACCAGAGCAGCCTCAATGCGGACGCCAGCCAGCTGTTCTGGTACCCGAAGGCGGCGACGTCGTACCGGTTTGTGAAACCGGCCGGCTTCCTCGACGAGCTGAAGCTACGGATTGCCTATGGCGAATCCGGCCTGGAACCCGACTACGGCCAGAAGTTCACCCCGCTGGACGCCTCCCAGAACATCGGCGGGCTGCCCACCATCGTGGTCCTGGGAACCATCGGCGCCCCTGACCTCCACCCCGAGCGGGAGCGGGAAATCGAGGGCGGCTTTGACGCTTACTTGTGGAACCAGACCGCCACGCTCGAGTTCAGCGTCTACCAGAAGAACCTGAGCGACCTGCTGGTCCCTCGCGCGCTGCATGAGTCATCGGGCTACATCACCGAGTTCCTCAATGGCGGCGCGATGAAGACCCAGGGACTCGAGATCGCGGCGGCGGTCCAGCCGATCCAGAAGCGGAACTTCAACTGGCTGAGCCGGGCCACTTTCTCCACGACGAAGAGCACCATCACGGAGCTCGACGTGCCACCGTTCGAGACCGGCGGCTTCGGCACCTCGATCGGAGCCTTCAAGATCGAAAAGGGCGCCAGTGCCACTCAGATCGTCGGCAACGACACCACCAACAGTGGCGCTGTAAGGGTCGTCAAGGTCGGCGAAGCCAATCCCAAGTTCCGGATGGGATTCGTCAACGACTTTGTGATCCACGATTTCACGCTGCATACCCTGCTCGACTGGCAGTACGGCGGCGATATCCTCAATCTCACCAAGCTGCTCTACGATTTCGGCGGAGTCACCAAGGACTTTGACACGCCGATCGCCGGCAGCAACCAGACCGTGGGCCAGCGCCGGCTCTCAGGGTTCGGCCTGACGACCAAGAACTGGATCGAGAGCGCCAGCTTCCTGAAGCTACGGGAGATCGCGCTCACCTATAACCTGCCCTACAGCATCGTCGGCGGACTCTGGCGGGGTGCCCGGTACGCCCGGTTTACGGTGGCCGCCCGGAATCTGTTCCTCGACGTGCCGTACGACGGGTACGACCCGGAAGTCAGCAACTTCGGCAACCAGCCGATCGCGCGGAACATCGACGTCGCACCCTTCCCGCCGAGCCGCAGTTTCTGGTTCAGCGTGGACATCGGCTTCTAACTCGACGCCCTGAGGAAACTGCCATGAGAACGCTCAAGATCACGGCACTCACGGGGCTGCTGCTCGCCAGTGGGTGCAACACGCTGGATGTACCGGATCTCAACAACCCCGGGCAGGATGAGCTGGAGAACCACCCGACCCGCGCGGGAGTCCTCGCCGCGACGACCGGCATGCTCTTCGGTACCCGGCTCGGTATGGCGGATCAGAACGGATACATCATGGAGCTGGGGATTCTCGGCCGGGAGTCGTACAACCTGGATCCCGCCGACCCTCGCTTTGTGACCGAACTGCTGGTTGGGCCGCTCGACGGAGGCAGCAACGCCTTCGGCGGCAATCTCTTCGCCCAGCCGTATGCCGATATCCGGGGTGGTAACATCGTACTCCGGGCACTCGCCAAGCTGCCCGCCTCGGCGATGACGACCGAGGAGATCGAGGCGACAACCGGCTTCGTGCAGACCATCCAGGCGCTCGATTTTCTCCACGTGATTAGTACCCGGGACGATCTCGGCGCGCCGATTGATGTGGACATCGACCCGGTAGCAGCGCCGGCCCCGATTGCCACCAAGGCCGAGGTATATACTCACATCGTGAACCTGCTCGACTCGGCTGCGACCCACCTGGCGGCCGGCGGCAGTGTGTTTCCATTTCCGCTCAGTAACGGGTTCATAGGGTTCGACACTCCGGTCAACTTCGCAAAGTTCAACCGGGGGCTCCGGGCCCGGGTCGCCATCTATACGGACGACTTCGCCGGCGCGCTGACCGCGCTGCAGGGATCGTTTCTCAATACCGGCGCACCGCTGGGGCTGGGGGTCTACTACGTCTACTCCACGACCGCCGGCGATCGGGTAAACTTGCTGTTTGACAATAGCGTTCCTGACACAACGCAGCCGCGAGCGCTACAGGCCCATCCCTCGATTCTGACCGACGCGCAGCTGCAGGTAGGCGGTGCGCTGGATCAGCGGGCCCTGGACAAGACCGAGGTCTTTATACCACCCACGAACGACCTCGGTATCCCGACGAACCTGAAGTTCACGATCTATCAGACCAATTTGGATCCGATTCCAATCATGAAGAACGAGGAACTGATCCTGTTGCGGGCCGAAGCCAACATCGGCTTGAACCAGTTGGGGGCCGCGGTCACGGATATCGACTTCATCCGGACCACGTCGGGGAACCTCCCGCCGTACTCCGGCACGGTGGACCAGCCTTCGCTGTTGACGGAGCTGCTGTACAACAAGCGTTATTCGCTGCTCCTGGAAGGTGGCTATCGCTGGATCGACCTCCGGCATTATGGGTTGCTCAACACACTTCCCAGGGATCTGCCCAATTTCAAGATCTTCACCCGGATGCCGTTCCCGCGGAACGACTGCCTGGCACGGAACCCGACGCCACAGCAGGGATGTGCCCTGGAGCCAGGGTTCTAGAGCAGTTCAGTAGTACTGAAGCACGACGACCCTCCGGCGATCGTTGCCGGAGGGTCGTTCGTCTTTGGGTACCTGCGCATCGCCAAACCAGCTAGTCGCAGCTGGTCCTTTTCCAAATCGCGGGAACCGGGTTGAAGTTGACCGGACTGGGATCCAGTGAAGAGCCAACGATTGTGCCGCAGCGATTCACCCCGGTCGGTCCCGAGAAATGGCCCTTGGCCGGGGCCAGGTCGGGGAGAATCGCGGGCTCGCCCCGCCAGGTGTAGCCAACTACATCGCTCCGGACCTGCAATCCAACCGCGCGCCCCGCTTCACTGATTGCCAGGCCCTCGGAGTTTTCTTTGAAACCGAGCGGCCGCATGCCATCGGTTGGCGTCCAGATGAAGGCCACCGGGAGTCGAGGGAGCGGCGGATCGGCAATGCCAACGACCTCGAGCGCGTTGTTGACGCTGAAGGCCAGGCTGGTAATTCCTCCCAGCGTCCCGATGTCCACCTGCACTCCATCATGGCGCCAGAGCCAGGCGTGAGGGCCGGTGCCTCCGGCCCCGATCACCCACCCTACCGCGTCGCCGGCGTCGTTCACATCCAGCGCCATGCTGGTCCCACCTGGAGGATTGAGATCGATGAGAACGCCGACAGAGCTCCACATGACTGCGTGAGTCACCCCGAAAGGATCGGACGCCCAGCCGACGGCGGCGCCTGAACCGTTGATCGACTGGGCCAGACTGGCTCCCCCGCCCAGGTCGGGGAGCGGCTGTATGCCCTTGGCATCTGTCCAGACGAAGGCGTGCGAGGTGATGAAGTCAGCCGACAAGGCGAATCCCACGACAGTACCGGCCTGATTGATGTCCTTGGCGAGTGCCGAAATGAGACCCGGAAGTTTGCCGAGGTTGCGCGCGTCGTTCGGCGTGGTCCAGATAACGGCGGTCCAGCTATCCGCAGTCCGGTACCACCCTGCCACGACACCAGCATCGTTGATGGCGCTCGCCTCGCCGAGGAATGCTGCCGGAGGGATTTTCAGGGCTTGAACCTGGTAGCGGGTAGCGGTGCGAATGGAGGGGAGGTCGGTGGAAGGGGCGGTAGTGCCATTGTCACTGCACGCAGCCAGCCCGAGGGCGACCACCATGAGCGACACGCTGAGTTGTGAGTGGGGGCGCATTGGCCCTCCAGGCAGGAGTCCAGAACCAACTTGAACGGTGAAGATGAAGTTGGGCCATGGGAATTGCTATAGGACCATGGGCTACTGTGTCGCTAGGCGCCTCGCCTTTCTTCCCCCACCGAAATCCCCAATCCGTCGGGATCCAGATACTGAGCGAGACGCGCACCAAAGACGTTGGTCGGCTCCTGGATGCAGGAGACCTTCATTTCTACCATGCGTTTGAGGAAGGGCCCCGGCCCCTCGCTCCCGTGTAATGCCAGTGTTGCGCCGTCTGTCGCGAACTCGGTCCAGTGGGGGGACTCGAAGCGGAGCGGCAGGCCGATCACGTCACGATAGAAGGCGACGGACCTGCTCATGTCGCTGACGAACACAATTGCATAGCTGACTCGCACAGTAGCCTCCTTCGTTCAACCATCTCTCGCTACTGAATAAAATCCACCCACCCTCCCTGGTTGACCACGATCGCCGTGGTGCGACTTTGGTCGAGCACGATTCGCCTCGGCGTTCCGCCGACTTGGATCTGCGCCAGCTCAACCCTGGAAGCTCGGTCTAGAATGCCTACCCGACCGGCGTACTCATACGCAACATAGATCAGATCCTGGACCGGAGAGACTGCAAGGCCAAAGAGGTTGTTACCGAGGGGCACGATCCGAGTCGTCTGCCCCGTGGTCCGGTCCCAGATCTGAAGGAATCCGGCCTCATGGGCGACATACAGCTCGGTGCCGTTTGGGTCAATCGCTGTAGCTTGCGGGACTGTTCCCACGTCGAAGGTTTGTGTCACCGTGACCGTATTCAGATTGATCTCCAGGACCGACGTCCCAACAGATGCGTAGACCAGGGGGAGAGTAGGGTGGAAGGTGAAATGAATTGCCAGCTCAGTCGGGATGAAACCCAGCGAAGTCAGGCTGAGCGCGTCGTACAAATGGATCCCTGAGGGGGTGCCAATCAGGAGCTTCTGACCATCAGGCGACACTGCGACACCTCCCGCGTCCTGAACGTCGATGCTGTCGATGACCTGATTGGTCGCCACGTCCAGGACGGCCACCCGATTCAATGAATCGTGGGCCATGTAGAGCCGGGCTCCCGTCGGGTCGAAAGCCAGCCCGGTGATCTGTCCCCCGACTGGCAACCGCACGGGAAGGGTAAAGCTCGGCAGGTCCCCGCGGGCCAACCCTGCTCCAAGCACATCACCCACGTACATGGCACCAGTAGAGGACACCGCCAGCCCGGAGGGCAAACCTCCGACTTGGGTCGTGCCGACGAGCTGCGGCAGCGATCCGCTTCGTACCAGAATTCGGCTGCTGAGGGAAAAGGTATCGAAGGTTGCCGTGATATCGGTGAATCCCTGCGGGCCCAATGAGGTGGCCAACCCACTTGGTGAAACACTGATCAGCGAGGGATTGGCCGAGGTGTAGACCACAGACTGATTCGATATCACGATCCCGGCAGAGTCCCGCACCTGCACATCGAGCTGTTGGCTCCCGCCGGGAGGAAGGACGGCGGTTGGCGGGCTCATCGCTCCGCTCATCGGAATTGCCACGATGGAAACCGGCACCGTATCAGCGACTCCACCAGTGCTGACCAGGACTTCGGTCTCACCCAGCGGCCCAAGGGAGGTTACCAGCCCGCTCGAACTGACGCTCACAATGCTTGGATCGCTGGTGGAGTAGGTAATCGGCGAACCGGCAATGGGGGCTCCCACGTAGTCGAGAACAGTCACCCGGATCTGGGCTTTGTGGGTACGGTTCATCGCGACGGACTGAGGGGTCGCCTGTACGAGATGCGGCCGGGCCTGGATCAGCGCCACTGCTTCCGCGTACGCAGCTCCGGACCTCGCAATGATCTTGAACAGTCCCCTCTGGCCCAATCCCCGGATCCAGCCGGCAGTCGAAGCCGAGGCCTGCGTGGGATCGATGACGGAGAAGTCCACCGGTGCTCCGTTGAGGACCTGGTGCTTGACGTTGCGGACGGACGCAGTCATCAGCACGCTGTCACCTTGCGGGACGATAGGCAGATCAGGAGTCAGCACAATCTCCGCCGCGCCGGCAGGCAGGGAGCTGGGCAGGCGCCATCCCTTGAGAGGTCCGCTCGTGGTTACGGTTACAACCGAGCTTCCGGCAAAGGTGAGCTTTCGGCTTTGGTTTCCGGTCAGCGAATCATCGCTGATCGTAACCGTCAACGAAAAGGTGGGTGAGAGTTTCAGCTGAGCCATACTGCCGGCCACGTCGCCGGTGATACTACCGGCGCCAACAGCGCCTTCGTACGCATCTCCCTGGAACACACACAATCCGTCACCATGGCTGCTAAAGCTTCCGGTTAAGGAGTTGCCGGATTGGTGGAGGGTTAACATCACGCTTGGGAAGCTGCAAAGCGCTCCCCCGCCCGAGCTGTTTCCCAACGAGAGGGCCCAAGTACCCTCCCAAGGCCCCGAACTTCCTCCTGACGGCCCGGTGCCATCACCTCCACCACACGCGGCAAGGGCAAGGCAGAGACCTGCGGCGATTCGACGAATCGAAACCGTTGGCATTAGAGGACCGTCCCAGATCGGTAACAACCCACGATCAGTTAAGTACCGCGAGGTGTAGCGCGATTAACGACGACCAACTGCTGCTTTGTCGAACGGATATGGGTGCTACGGATAGCGTAATGTTACGCGGTGGTACCGCGGTTCGCCACCGCTTTCGAGGTCAAATTGAACCGATGCAATACCTCGAACAATTAATGGAGCGCTAACTGGCTGGAGCTTCATGCGTTAGCGGTTGCGACACCGGTCAGAACGACGGACTTCCTCCTCGATGCCTGGGCAATCTCGGCCACTCGCGGATGATATTATTCCGAGGTGAGGGAGTCGGGTGCGTCACTCGACCAGCGACCGTGGAGAGAGAAAACGTGCAGCACCATGCAGGAGTGGTCGATGCCGGCCACTGACGCCCTCCAGCAGGGCCGCGCCTCCTTCGAACGAAAGGCCTGGGGCAGCGCCTACCGTGAGCTGAACGCCGCGGCGCGCGATGCCGCACTCTGCGCCGAAGACCTCGAGCGGCTCGCCTTCACCTGCCGCCTGCTCGGCAACCAAACCGAATGTGCCGACCTGCTGGCCCGTGCCCACCAGGAATTCCTCAATCAGGGCGAGACTGCACGCGCGGCACGTTCCGCTATCTGGCTCGCGTTCCATTCCCATTTCAAAGGAGAGGTGGCCCGCGGGAACGGCTGGGTGACCCGGGCCAATCGGATCCTGGAAGCTCATGGGGAGGAGTGCGTCGAGTCGGGCTACCTGCTCCACCTCTCCGCGCTTCGAGCGTTTTTCGCAGGCGACGCGGCGAAAGCCCACGCGCTGTTTGTCGAGGCCACGAAAATCGGCGAGCGGTTTGGCGATCGCGACCTGATGACGCTGGCGCGGCATGGCCAGGGCCGGGCGCTTATTCGGATGGACCAGGCGCCGCGTGGTGTCTCGCTGCTGGACGAGGCCATGGTCGCGATTACGGCCGGCGACGTCTCCTCCTCATTCGTCGGCGACGTGTACTGCAGCGTCATCGAAGGTTGCCACGAGATCTTCGACCTCCGTCGAGCCCAGGAGTGGACCACGGCACTCGCGGAGTGGTGCGCCTCGCAGCCCGACCTGGTGCCTTATCAGGGAAGCTGTCTGGTCCATCGTGCCCAGATTCTGCAGTTGCACGGATCCTGGGACGAGGCCATGGACGAGGCGCGACAAGCCCGTGAACGGTTCTCCCATCCGCCGGGACAGCGCGCGATCGGCGGAGCGTACTATCTGCTGGGCGAGCTTTTTCGTCTCACCGGTGATTATGCCGAAGCGGAACAGGCGTATCTCGCCGCCGGCCAGCACGGACGCCAGCCGGAGCCGGGACTGGCTCAACTCAAGCTGGCCCAGGGCGACGAGCACGCCGCAACGGGGGCCATACGCCGCTCGCTGAAAGAGGTCCGGGACCGGAGGTTCCGGCCACTGGTTCTCTCGGCGGCGGTAGACATCATGCTGGCAGCCCGAGAACTCGCCGAGGCGCGGATTGCCGCCGACGAGCTTCGCGAGATGACGAAGCATCTCGATGCCCCCTACCTGCAGGCCGCGGCCGCTCATGCTGAAGGGAATGTCTTGCTCGCTGAAGGGAAACCCAACGATGCATTGACCGAGCTGCGCAACGCCTGGAAGCTCTGGCGCGCGCTCGAGGCGCCATACGATGCGGCCAGATCACGGGTCGCGATCGGTCTCGCCTGTCGCGCGATGGGAGATCCCGCCACCGCGGAACTCGAATTCGAGGCCGCTCGACGCGAGTTCCAGCGGCTCGGCGCCCAGCCCGATCTGGAAGGCCTGCGGCGTCATACCGCGCCAACCGATTCATCTGCGGGCGGGCTGACCCTGCGCGAGGTGGAAGTTCTTCGCGAGATTGCGGCTGGAAAGTCCAACCGGAAGATCGCCCAGGACCTGGGGATCAGCGAGAAGACCGTAGCGCGTCACGTAAGCAACATCTTCACCAAGTTGGGTTTATCGAGCCGAGCCGCCGCAACCGCGTACGCCTACCAGCATCGCCTGGTCAATTCGACTACATAGAAATACCCACGGCGTGTCCTCCGCCGGATGGCCACTTCGCCCGATGCGGCGAGGACCCGCCCTTTCCTATCATCTCTCCGTCTATCGAGTCACCGGTCCTCAAGGGAGATGAATCATGCAGGTCAACGAACGGTTCCAGGTCGTGATCGTGGGCGGCGGTCAGGGAGGCCTCGCGGTCGGGTATCACCTCGCTCGGCGAAGGATCCCCTTTGTCATTCTCGACGCCAACCCGAAAGTGGGCGACTCCTGGCGGAAACGCTGGGACTCGCTCCGTCTCTTCAGTCCCGCCTTCTACGATGGTCTTCCGGGTCTTCGATTCCCTGCCGGCCCCGGCGTCAAACCGACCAAGGACCAGATGGGGAATTACCTCGAAGGGTACGCATCGCACTTCAAGCTGCCGGTGCGCTCCGGCGTTCGAGTCACTCGGCTCTCGAGGCAGGGCGATCATTTCCTGGTGGAGGCCGGCGAGCAGCGATTCGAAGCAGAACAAGTCGTGATCGCGACAGGAAACTATTGTCGGCCGCGGATTCCGCGGTTCGCGCCTGAGCTCGACCTGGGGATCGTGCAGTTTCATTCGAGCCAGTACCGGAACCTCTCGCAGCTCGCTCCCGGCGGAGTGCTCATCGTTGGCGCCGGCAATTCGGGAGCGGAGATCGCAACGGAGACGGTGAAGAAGCATCCAACCTTGCTCGCGGGCAAAGAACCAGGGGTCGTGCCGTTCCGGGTTGACACTTTCGCCGGACGTTTCCTCTTCGTGCACCTGGTCCGGGCCCTCGGGCATAACATTCTCAGCGTGGACACGCCGATCGGGAGAAAAGTGAGGCCCAGGATGCTGCTGCAGGCGACACCGCTGGTCCGGGTCAAGCCGAAGGATCTGATTGCGGCTGGTGTCGAGCGGGTGCCCCGGGTCATCGGGGTCGAACGCGGCCTGCCGAAACTCGAAGATGGACGGGTGCTGCAAGTCGAGAACGTGATCTGGTCGACCGGCTTCCTGCCAGGGCTCGAGTGGGTGGATCTGCCGATCTTTGGAATGGATGGAGAGCCGCTGCACGACCGCGGCGTCGTGACGAGCGAGCCGGGTCTCTACTTCGTGGGACTCCGCTTCCAGTACGCCATGACGTCGGACCTGATCAACGGTGTGGGCCGGGACGCGAAACGGGTCGTTGAAGTGATTGCGGAGCGGAAGGGGACGATCCGGGCGGCGTGAGGAAGGGCGGGAGGACGGAAAGGCGGGAGGGCGGGCGGGGCCGAATTGTGAGATTGGACCAATGACTGTCGTGAGGGATGCTACAACGAAGAGAGAGCGTGCCGCTACTTCCCCGCCACCAGCCGTTCGAATCGCGGGTTGCCTTTGAGCGGCGCGAAGTCGGGATCGATCCGGAGCCACCCGCTCGAGAGGTAGTACGGGATCTTCAGCAACGGCTCCAACAGGTCCAGGGCCTGCTCGGGTTCGCCCACGAGGAGATAAATCCGCACCAGCTGGTGTTGGTTGTAGGCGCCGCTGTAGGCGTCGCTACTGATGGGCAGGAGCGAGAGTCCCCGCTTACCCTCAGCGATCGCCTCCGCCTTCCGGCCGAGGTAAGCCAGGGTCAGGCCGTGGAGCACATGCTGCTGCGCATCGTCCGGCGCGGCCCGAAGATTTTTCTCGAAGCCGAGCCGTGACGAGTCGGCGTAGGCCCGGGCTTCGGCCAGACGACCACGGAGGTGATAGGTCTGGGCGTGAACGATACCCCAGAGAGCGTGATCGTCATCGAAGGCACTCACCGGGAGTGCGAGAAGCTGCTGCTGCTGGGACTCCTCCAGTACCCAGAAGAGGTCCCAGTAGTTTGCGAAGTAGGCGAGCAGGGCTGCAGGGTCGATGGTCGCAAGTGCGCCACGCACGACAGCTCGAGCGCCGGCCAAGTCGCCCTGGGCAAGGGCCACCATGGCCCTGCCCTCGATGATGCTGATGTTGGAGGGAGCCAGCGCGCCGGCCCGGTCTAGCGCCGCCTGTGCTTCGGGGTAACGGCGCAGCCAGAGCAGGGTGTACCCGGTCCGCCGCGCGGTGTTGGCAGAGCGGGGGTCAAGGGCACCCGCCTTGGCAAGATGCTGGAACGCCGCATCCCAACGACCGAGGGATTGCTCAACCAGGGCCGCCGCCACGAGCAGATCGACGTTGTTGGGTGCCAGCTTGAGGCCGGCCTCGGCAGCCGCGAGCGCCTGCTGGTTATCCAGCACCGCAATCCGAGAAAACTCGCTCAAGGCAAGCTGTCCCTCGGGCCGATCAGGGCCAAGCGCCCGGGCCCGCTCCGCCGCATACCGGGCCTGGACAGCCAGCTCAGGCGAGGGTGTGCTGTTGGTATAAAGAGTCGAGCGTGCCCGGGCCAGTTGGGCCCAGGCCAGAACGAACCCCGAGTCGAGCGTTACCGCCTGTTCGTAAAACCCGATGGCCCGTCGCAGACTGGGCGGATCACTCACGGCCATGGCCCCGGAGACGGCCTCCCCTTTCAGGAAGGCATCGTAGGCCGCGAGGTTCGCGGTCGGTCGGGCCGCGAGCTCGTTACGGGTACTGTCGCCCAAGGCGACATCGAGAGCATTCGCCACCTTGGTGGCGATGTCGGCCTGCACCTGGAACACGTCGGTGAGCGAGGCATCGAATCCCTGCTGCCACCGGGTCGTCGGCGCTTCGTTGGGCTCGACCTGCAGCAGCTCGGGGCTCACCCGGACCCGACTGACACCACCCGATTTTTCCCAGCGCACCGTCGCCGTCAGCAAGTACTCGGCGCCCAGCTCCCGCCCGATCTCCTGCAGCGACTTGGTGCTGCGCCGGTACTCGTTAGAGCTGCCCCGCGCGATCACGGCGAGTGCCGGCACCTGGGAAAGTTTCCCGCGTACCTCGTCGGTGATCCCGTCGGCAAAGTAGGCGTCCGCCGAGTCGCCCAGGTTCTCGAACGGGAGCACCGCGATGCGCCTCGGCCCTGTCGTCTCGACGGTTCCCCCCCGACCGTGCCGCCAGGCGAAAAGGAGACCCAGGCCAATGAAGACGCCGAGCACGAGAGTGATTGCAGCGACCGGGATGGATCGCCGCCGCGGTGGTGGTGCCGGCGTCCGGGGGATCGATCCACTCGGCCTGGTGACCGTGGTCGAAGAAGAGAGTGCCTGGACCAGCTGATTCATCGCGCTGAACCGATCAGCTGCCACCGAGGCGAGCGCCTTCCGGACTGCCTCATCCACCGCGGGCGGGACGGAGCTGCGTGCTCCCCGCACGCTCGGCGCCGCCTCAGTGAGCCGCTTCGCGATCACCGCCTGCGCTGTGGGACCGGTGAAGGGCGGCTCACCCGCCAGCATCTCGTAGAGCACGGCACCGAGGGAGTAGATGTCGGTCCGGGCGTCGAGGTTCCGCTCGCCGGCCGCCTGCTCGGGACTCATGTAGGCCGGGGTCCCGATCGCGAGTCCCGTCTCCGTCAGCTGCTGATCCCCTCCCCCTATGGCTCGCGCGATCCCGAAGTCCGCGACCATCGTGTTGCCGTCGCGGGTAAGCAGCAGGTTTTCCGGCTTGATGTCGCGATGGATGACCCCATGGTCATGGGCGTACTGGAGTCCCTCGGCGGCCTCGCGGGCGATCCGGAGCGCGTCCTCCACCGGCAGCTGCCGCTCCCGGCGCAGGCGGTCCCGCAGCGACTCGCCCTCCACCAGAGGCATCGTAAACCAGAGTTGGCCGGCGGCGGCGCCGGAATCCAGCACGGTGAGGATGTGGGGATGCTGCAGACGGGCGGCGAGCCGGATCTCGCGCTGGAACCGCTCGGGGCCGAGCGCGCTGGCCAGCTCGGGGTGCAGGACTTTCAGGGCGACGGGGCGGTCGTGCTTCAGGTCCTGGGCCACATAGACCGTGGCCATGCCCCCACGCCCAAGCTCTCGCTCGAGCGCATAAGAATGAGACAGAGCCTCGGCGAGAGACTCTTTGGAAGGGTGCATTGACATAAAGATACGTCGACCGTGGTGGCAGTGCGACTCTGGGCGGGCGGTGCCGGGATTCAGCTCACCGGAAGCGGCGGATGACTGCCCGGAGATGCCACCGAGCTGCCGAAGGCTGACTGCTGTCAGCCACCTGTCAGCCGCAAGCTCTATTCATCATCACGGCGGTCCCAAGTCCCTGACGGATTCCCGGGGATTCCTTCCTCAATAAGGAGAAGCGACATGTCTCAGAGCACCGTGATCACAATTATCCTGGCGCTGGGAGTGGCCAGCAATGCATCGAGCCAGGAGAAGAAGATTCAGCGGGCGGATCTCCCGGCAGCGGTGGAGCAGACGTTAAAGACCCAGAGTGCGGGGGCAACAGTCCAGGGCCTCTCGATGGAAACGGAGAAGGGTCACACTTACTACGAGGCGGAAATGACCGTTGCCGGTCACGGCAAGGATGTGGTGATTGATGAGAAGGGTGCCGTCGTCGAGGTGGAGGAGGAAGTCATGCTCGATAGCCTGCCAACCGCCGTACAGGAGGACTCAAGGCCAAGGCCGGCAAAGGAAAGATCGGCAAGATTGAATCAGTGACCAAAGGCGACAAGCTGGTCGCGTATGAGGCCCATGTGGTCACCAACGGCAAGAAGTCCGAAGTGAAGGTCGGACCCGATGGGAAGCCGCTGGAAGGGGAGTACTAGCGGTTGCAGCAGATGGTTCGCTATCAGCCGATCGGAAGCGCGGTATGATTGCCATGATCAGCGACAACAGCAGCGAGAGGAGCACCGAGAGCAGGAGGGCTGGGTCACCATCCCCCAAGCCATCTCACCCGGCGGGCCTGCTGTTCGGACGTCACGTCAGTCACTTCGAGGAATCGGACCCGGGGCCGCGCATAGCCCAGTACCGGTGCGTGAATCCGCATCGGGACTCCCGCCCGCCGAATATCGACCGCAGCCGTGTCGCCGATCCGCAATGCGTCGAGCGCTGCATGCAGATTATCATAGCCGGCGATCGCAACGTCATTGAGCGCCACAAGCTCGTCACCGGTCCGAAGTCCCGCCATTCTCCAGGCAGTCGCCGGATTGTTCACGACAATGATCAGGGGAGCCCCGTCCGCGGCACTGTAGAGCCCGAGTCTGCGATCGGGAAGTGGGGCGCCGGCACTGTCGATCGCGGCCACGGTATCGACCACCATCTTGTACCCCAGCCGCGCCACGATCGGGGCGGCATCGATCAAGGCATTGCCGCGCACCTGGGTGGCGAACAGCTGCTGCAGTCGGCAGCCACAGACCGAGTCCGCCAGGGCCTCCAGAGTAGCCGACGTGTAGCCCCGGCCATTGGCGCTCTGCCGGTACAGAGCACGCATGATATCATCGAGCCCGCGGGCCTCGTGGGTCGAATCACGAACCAGCGCGTCAATCTCTCCACCAAGAAGCTCCCCCTGCGTGTAATAGCCCCCGGTAGCGTCGGGATTTGCGATGGGTGAGTCCTCGAAGGCAAGGCTGGCGCGTTCGGGAGGGATGCGGGCGGTCCACGACCCGTGATAGTACTGCAAGAGATCCGCGAGGTGATCGAGGCGTGACTCCGTCGTGTCCATGAGACCGGCGCGCCTCGGCAACGCGTCGGCATAGTACAGAGTGACCCCTTCGCCCCACCACAGCCCCGTCGTTCGGCGTGCCGCCTGATAGCTCAGCTCCAGGTAGTTGTCCGGGTGAATTGCGACGAGGTTCCAGGTATGAAAGAACTCGTGTGCCATCTGTTCGAGTGAGGCCCTGGGGTTACGCGCCAGCTCCGCGCTCTGCACCCCCAGGGTCACCGACGCGCGATGTTCCAACGCGTCATCGGCGCCGTCCTGAATGAGGAAGAAGAAGCTGGGTGATGGTGCGCGGCCGAACACATCCAGCGTACTGGCCGTGAGGCGACGCAACTCGTCCACGAACGCCGTGGTGTCGAACGGCGTCGCGTTGGGGAGCGGCCAGTACAGGACATGAAACGCCGTCCCACGATCGTGGAACTGCCATTCGCGCAGATCCCCAAGGAGAATCGGCGCATCGAGCAATGCTGCGGCGTTGGGCGCCACGAATCGAGCCGGCGTGCCATGGGACTCGAGGGCCGTCGCGATGTGCCACTCCGCCGGAACAGCCAGACGAAGGGTGACCGGCGCGTTGGCGAAATCGGGGAGGTAGAGGAAAAAATCCGGACTGTTGATCAATCCGCCGGACGGTCGCAGGAAGGGGCGCCAGGCGCGCCGCACGGGATTCTTGTCCGGCTGGATGTGAATGCGATAGTACACGGTGCCATGCCCGCCGGGCAGCGACACGCGCCAGAGCGTGCTGTCTTCGCGGGCGACGCCGGCTTTGGAATCGTTGGCCGAACCCTCGACCCGTGCGGAGTCGAGATATCTCCAATACTTCGCGTCGTACTCGGGGTGCACCTTCATCGCGAGCCGCAGCGTGTTCGGCGCGTTGTCGAGCCGGATGGCGACCTCGACGACATCGAGATGATCCGGATCGATCCGCAGCGAATACGCGATCGTCGGCTGAGGCGAGAAGGCCAGCCCGGCCATGAGCAGCCCGGCGTTGAGGGCCAGCCAAGATCGAGTAGGGTTCATGCGGAATCCCTGAAGGAGCTGTGGGCACGCCCGGTGAAACCCGGCGCCACATCATGAGATGCCACCGAGCTGCCGAAGGTTTGACTGTAGTCCCTGCCTCCGCGTTTGGGCTGCGATCAGCCTATCGGAAGCGCCGTATGATTGCCATGATCAGCGACAACAGGAGCGAGAGAACGACCGAGAGGAGGAGTGAGGAGCCGAGCGGAAAGTAGATCCGGCTGTTGGGCCGTTCGATGCGGATGTCGCCGGGAAGTTTGCCGAACCAGCGGAAGGCGCCGGCCCAGACCAGTAGGCCTGCGATAGCCAGGACCACACCAGCGGCCACGAGCATCGGTCCAGCGGAAGAACGGGGCATCCCATCAAGTTGTGCAAACAAGTCACCAGCAGTAAGGCCACTGAAGCCTACTACTACCGAAGCACCGTGGGCGCGTCGCTCGGACAGTCCATAGAGCAGAAGTCGCCGTCAACCGGAGCTGTGCGTGTCTCCTCCTGGGAAGACCGGGCGGAAGGATTGAGGATCGCTCAGGGCGCCTACTTCAGGTCGATTAGCTCGTCACGCTCACCTCCTTGGCGGGTAGCGACCTCCAACACATTTCCGATCCCCGGAGCGTAGAACTTATGCGACCGGTCCCCTGGCTCGATGGGCGTCCATTCCGTAGTCTCGAGACAGTTGGTGAACGTGCCGAACGGTACCGTCACGGTCTCCGTCAGGCGGATCACCTTCCCCATGTCCTCCACCACTCCGGGCGAATTTTCCTGCTGGACGATGTCGCCCACGTGGGGATCGGCCAGCATGATGATCCCAGCCTTGGCGCCGTTCTTTCCCGCCTCCCAGGAGCCCTCATCCGTCAAGAACTTGCCGTGATCGAACGTCTTGGTATCCTCGCCGAGATACCAGACGTTCCCATCCTTGTCCGGGGCAAACCAATCGAAGGTGTCTTCCGACAGGGAACCGTCCTCGATGAACACCTGATCATGGACGACAATGGCACTGACTCCGAGAATCGTCTTGGTCTGGTGCGTGACGTTAACCACGTTCAGCTCCGGCCCTTCCTTCTTGAATTCGCTCCGGTACGTGTACCTGGTGCCAGGGTGAAGAGGGAAGTACAGGTTGTCCTTTCGGGTCACGAAGTTGGCGGCATGGAAGGGGATGGTGATGACCTTGGAACTGACGCTGGGTGCGGCTTGCGGATTAGCGGTTGAGGCCGTGAGAGCTCGATTGGGGTCGTCCGCCGCCCCGCAGCCTGCTAACCCGAGCACGCCGGCGAGTGCATACAGCCACGGCTGACTGATTTGAGGCGCCGTCATCGTTGATCCTCCTGGAGATTGGAGTTCGGGAACTCGCGCATCTGTCGCCATCTGTTGAGCGCAGCACCGCACCCCATGAGGAGCCCACGAGGGCGCGCTGTTGTGACAGCCGAAGGCGACTCCCAAGCCCGTCCGGAGAGAGTGTGCCAACATGCAACTCTGAGCGGGTCAGCGATCGGGAAATACGGGGATGTGACCTTATCCCTTCGCCGCTTGACGTCCTCTTCCCCCTTCCCCATATTGCCGGAGGCAACCGAACAAATACCGAAAACTGGTAGGCTCCAATGTCTCCCTCGACCCCTCCACCCCCCGCCAAGACCCCACCCAGGCCAAGCACTCTAACCTACTACAGGGTAAGAGTTTGTCCCGAATGCTCCGGCCCGGTTATCCGCAACTCCGGGTGCATCACCTGCGCGCAGTGTGGGTGGGGGAGATGCGGGTAGGCAGACGGTGGACGGGCAGGCGGGCGGACAGGCGGACCGGCGGACCGGCGGACCGGCGGACGAAAGCAAATCGATGGCGGCAATAACGTCGCTTCAGCGACAGGTAGCCGAGTCGCGGCTTTAGCCGCGGACAGGGCGAACACGGACCGGCGGGCAGACGGGAGACGAAACCGATGTTGATCGATCAGCGAAGCGAGTCTCCCGCCTGACCGCCCAACCGCCTAACGGCCACTCAAAAACGATCAGGGCGATTCACGACGATGTCTACATCAAACGCCTTCCCGCCTTTCCGCCCTACCGCCCGATACAGGGTGAGCCGACGCCTCATGAAACTGCGACGAGCCGAGACTCACGACCCAGGACTCACGACTCAAGACCCGACCACCTACCATCGACCATCGACCATGGACCACCTCGCAACCACCAACATCACCGGCCAGCTGGTGGCGGTGCTTCGCGAAGCGATCGAAGGACCGCAGCACAGCTGGACCTACTTCACCGACAACCAGCCGGGAACTGGACTATTCGGAACCATCGGACCGCTGAGTCCGGCCGAGGTTTCGCGGCCACTGGGAAAAAGTGGGACCACCATCGCCGGCCATGTGCATCACCTCGCCTTCAGTCTCCACGCCTCGGCGGCCTGGATCCGCGGTGAGCGACGGCGGTGGAATTGGGACGAGAGCTGGCAGGTCCGCACCGTCGGCAGCAACGAATGGGCTGAGCTGCGCAACCGGCTGCGCCAGTCCTACGGCGAGCTGACCCAGGCCATCGAGCAGCACGCTCTCGAGAGCGAAGAAGCCATGGGCGGAGCCATCGGTGCGGTAGCGCATGCGGCGTATCACTTGGCGGTGGTGAGGCAGAAGGCGGCGGGATGAGGCGGACAGGGCGGACA
>Ga0068866_10000169_pt1 | contig 30227 bp, 28 predicted proteins | sample KBSMisM22_FD_66587 | JGI IMG/M metagenome (GOLD analysis project Ga0068866, IMG submission 66587) | Miscanthus rhizosphere microbial communities from Kellogg Biological Station, Michigan, USA - KBS Miscanthus M2-2 | ecosystem: Host-associated > Plants > Roots > Rhizosphere > Soil ... | reverse complement strand
AAGGAACTTCAAAATTTGGTTTTTGACTGCGCTAGCATCCCCACCTTTGCAGCCGCGTCCATCGACCATGTGCTTGCACATGGCCTGCTTCCGCGTCGGCTGCGCCTGCTGCAAATCTGGGGCGCTAGCTTTGTCAAAAACCAAATTTTGAAATTCCTTGGGTATATTTAAAAAATTAAATTGCATATCAGCTGGATATTTACACTCTGTTAACAAAGTTTTTGATGGACTGTTTACTGGAAAGTTTGGCATTTTAGGTTTTAATTAAATCAGGTAGAAGATAAAAAGGGTCATTGAGAAATTTAGTGGGATAGGTTCATATGCGATGTCCATTCTGTAATCATTTTGATTCGAAGGTGACCGATTCGCGCAATGCAGTGGATCAAAACGCGATTCGGAGAAGAAGAGAATGTTTGGAGTGCCAGAAGAGGTTCACGACATTCGAGACAGTGGACTTGACAATCCAGGTGCATAAACGGGATGGAAGGTATGAAGACTTCCAGCAAGACAAATTGATTAAGGGACTAGATGCAGCATGCAGACATACGCGGATCAGCCATGATCAGGTCAGGGCCTTAGCAGCTCAGATCACGGCAGATCTAATGGAAAGACAGGTTAGGGAAATCGAAACGACGGAATTAGGGGAACTCGTTATGAATCATTTGAAAGAGCTGGATACGATTGCCTTTATCCGCTTTGCCTGTGTCTATCGCCGGTTTAAAGATATGGATGAACTCATGGACGAGATCCAAAGTATCTCCACTGAAGAAGAGGTTTTAAAGAAGGAATAACTATGCCATTGAAAAAAAGTGATATAGAGCGGTTTAGAAAAAGGCTTTTAGAAATGAAATCCCAATATACCAGCTTGGTCAAGCATGTGAGCGAAGAAGTCAAATCGGCCGATGAATCGAAAGGGTACTCTCAACACCCTTCCGATGAAGGCACGGATGATTTTGATCGGATTGTGAGCCTCAAGGTTTCCGGAGAAGAGTTTAAAATTTTGCGGCAAATTGACCGTGCTCTCGAAAAGATCGCTGAAAACACGTATGGCATCTGTGATATCACCAATGAAGAGATCTCCTTGGCACGATTAGAAGCAATCCCGTATGCAACAATGACTGTTAAAGCCCAAGAAATGCTGGAGAAAGGGTTGTTGCAATGACCTGGAAAGAGGTTTTTAAGCTTTTTTTCATCGTTTTTGCGATCTTAGTTTTTGATTTTGTCTCAAAAGGCATGATCAATTTTTATCTGCAGCCTTCAGAGGTCGCTCAGCCATTTTTTCCTTTCGGCGGTATCTCGGTCTTTCAAAATCTTTTAGGTATCGATTTTTGTATCCACCACGTCACGAACCGAGGAGCAGCATGGGGGATCGGCAGCGGTCTGCAAGATCTTCTGCTGATTATCAGAATCGTCGTGATCATGGGGCTTATTGTCTACTTGTGCCTTTCGTCTAAAGCCAAAGAAGTCCGATATCCGCTGGCGATGATCATTGCCGGGGGGCTTGGAAATATTATCGACTATTTCATCTACGGCCATGTGATCGATATGTTCCATCTGTTCTTTTGGGGATATTCGTATCCTGTGTTCAATATTGCCGATACTTCGATTTTCTTAGGAATCGTCTGGCTGCTTTTCCACTCTTTTGTACGTAAAAAAAATGTTATCACTAGAACCTAATCAAGCTCAGAGCTTTTCAGTTTCTAAATGGCTCAAGCATCAAGTGTTGCTCGACGATTCCGAAATGGAAGAGCTATGCAGCCATTTGACACCGTTTCATTTTTTTAACGTTAGCGAAATCAAACCTCTTGAAGAGCTAGAACTTTCTTTGGAAAATTTTTTAAAAGCGTATCAAGACTACATCGAGATCCTCAAAGCAGGAAGGGTTCCCCTAGATCGACACATTCAACGGCATCTATCATGTGCACTGACAGCGGATGCTAATAGTCTGTATGCTCATCCTGTAGGGACAGAAAGATTTCTGGCAAAGCCTTTAAAACCTGTTGTGCAGATGCAGCAGCATCGGTTTTTCCCTTCGAAAACAGCGGGAACCATTCATCCGATGGTGATGAGCCATGAAAGCATTCACTGGGGAGTGCAACTGGCTTATCCGCAGATTTTTTTCGATGGCACTGTCTATTCTAAAGTCAGCGATGAAGCACTCTTCCCCAATACAGCTTTATTTACTAAAGTCGTAAAGTGGCTCCGATCAGCGACGGTTCCGACAACGTTTCTTTGGGGCGATAAGAAGATCTCAACGCCGATCCGTATCGGGAAACACTGTTTTGCCTGGGTCCACAATCATGCGCAGTTAAGAGAACAAGGGATCTCTATCCATGTCTATTGAAATTGTCTCGATTGGAAACGAGGTGCTTCGAGGGATCATTGTGAATACCAATGCCGCTTTTTTAGGTCGGAGGCTGACGGAAGAGGGATGGGAGATTGCTTGCCAAACAACACTGCCTGATGACAAGCCAATCTTGACACTAGGACTTAATGAGGCGCTCGTTCGAAATGATGTGGTCATTGCGACAGGTGGCTTAGGGTTGACAGTCGATGACAATACATTCGGGTGTGCCAAAGAGCTTTTCTCAAAACCTCCGCATGAGATGCGTAATGGTGTGGGAGTTGCTTCGGGATATTTTTTTTCCGAGAACAAGAAATTATTGTTTTTGCTTCCAGGAGTTCCTTCTGAAATGGAGCAGATGTTCGAAGATTCTGTTTTTCCGTACTTAAAAAAACATCTGCCTGTGAAACCGTTGCACCGAGAAGAAATCCATTTTTATTTGCTGAGGGAAGACGACGTCGATCCGCTCCTGCGCGACTTGCAAAAAGAGTATGGATTAGATGTCGGAATTTATCCCTCTTATAGCGGAGTGGCGGTGATTTTAAGAGGTCCTAAAAAGGCGCATGTCATTGAGGCAAGAAAGGCGGTTGAAAAGGCATTTAAAACCTCGTTGCTGCCTGTAGCAAAGTTGGAAGAGGCGATCCAGCGCTGGATGGTCGAACACCATCAAACATTGGCCCTTGCTGAATCGTGCACAGGAGGCTTTATGGCTGCGCAGTTGACGGCAATACAAGGAGCTTCTGAGTACTTTTTAGGTTCGGTTGTCGCCTATGCCAATTCCCTCAAAGAGGGTCTTTTAGGAGTGTCGCAAGACGCTCTTAATAAGCATGGAGCTGTCAGCCGGGAAGTCGTCCATGAGATGTGGACGGGCCTCATGAAGCAATCAGGAGCCGATTATGGGATTGCGGTTTCTGGGATCGCAGGGCCTCAAGGGGGCACTCCTGAAAAGCCTGTCGGAACCATCTTTTATGCTTTGGGAAAAAAGAGTCAAATGCCTGTTATCGACACCCTCCATGTGAAGGGAAACCGTCAGACGGTGATTCTTCGGACGACCAAAAAACTCTTCGGTTTTTTACTTAAAAACTTGTCTTAAATAGTCATTCAGATATGTTGCGATTATCATGAAGATCGCGACAGTGATCAACTTTTGTACGACAGATTACCGGTTTCTTCGATTCTGCATCGAGGAAGCGAAGACGTTTTCAACCCAGATTGTGATTCCTGTGAGCTCCCATTTTTTCAATGGAGAGCCTGAGAATCGGGCTCTACTGGATCAAACGTATCGACAGCATCTGGATGTTCAGTTTGTGGAGTTTGCCTATGGGGAAGAGCCTTATGGGATTTACTGTCCATTAACGCCGGCGGATGAAGATTGGGCCCACTATTGGCATAGTACAGCCCGGTATGTCGGTTTTCAGTTTGTGAAACCGTGCGACCTTGTTCTTTTCTTGGATGTCGATGAAATTGTTGATGGGAAGCGATTGATCGAATGGCTTGAAAAATTCAACGTCGCAGAGTTTAATGCGCTTCGTCTAGAGAGTTATTTTTATTTCCGGGAGCCGTGCTACCGGGCCAAAGAACAGTTTCCCCTCAATGCGTTGTTGGTGAAAAAAGAGGCGATCGATTCTATCGAGATGATCCTGGATGTTTTGGAGCGGAAAGGGCTTTACGATCAAATTAAAGGCCCAAAATGCTCCCATGTGCGAGGCCTAGATGGACAGCCGCTTGTCCATCACTACAGCTGGGTCCGCACTCCAGAAGAGCTCAAACAAAAAGTATGCACATGGGGCCATCGTCATGACAAAGAGTGGCTGGGATTGATTGAAAGGGAGCTTGCCGAACCGTTTTCGGGAACTGATCAGATCCATGGTTTTGAATATGAAACAGTTGATCCTGTGCATGATGTCTTTCAGCAGAAAAAGCTGACTCATGTTCAAAGCGTCGACAGAAACTCTTTATTTGAAACTGCCATCCAAAAGATGCTCTAAACAGAGCGTTGTTGTATACTGTTTCCATGCAATACACACTTCTGGATAGCGGGAATCAAAATAAACTTGAGCAATTTGGCGATTACGTCTTGGTGCGTCCCTGCGCTCAGGCTGTTTGGAAACCCTCTCTAGATGAAAGGGCTTGGAAAGAGGCCGATGCTCTTTTTACGAGGGAGCCGTCGAATCGCTGGGTGGCCACTCCGCCACTGCCGAATGCGTGGACAGTTAAGTGCGAAGAGGTGCTTTTCAAAGTGATGCCCACCGATTTCGGGCATATCGGAATTTTTCCTGAACATGCGCTTTTATGGAAGTGGATGAAACAGAAGATGAAAAAAAAATGCTCACTTTTAAATCTCTTTGCTTATACCGGCGGTGCGACGCTCGCAGCTGCAAAAGCCGGTGCAGAGGTCTGCCACGTCGATGCTTCTAAAACGACCGTGGCCTGGGCAAGAGAAAATGCGGCCCTCAATAAACTTGAAAAAGCTCCGATTCGGTGGATCGTTGATGATGCCGTTAAATTTCTAGGTCGAGAAGTCCGCAGGGGAGTCCGTTATGATGGGATTATCTTAGATCCTCCGACGTTTGGAAGAGGAAACCAAGGGGAAGTGTTTAAAATTGAAAAAGATCTTCCAGTGATTTTGGATTTGTGTTTTCAGCTGCTGACACCTGATCCTCAATTTGTGATTTTATCTTCCCATACCCCGGGATATACACCGCTGGTGCTTCACCATTTGCTTCTGCAAGCAAAGGGAGAGAGAAAAGGAGTGATCGAAATGGGGGAGATGGTGATTTCTGGGCCATTAGATCTAACCTCCGGAACGTATGCGAGATGGTATGTTTAAAGAAATTACCAGTCCTCAAAATCCCAAAATCAAACAGCTGGTTCGTCTCAAAGACCGAAAAGCAAGAGACGAAACGGGGCTTTTTCTGATCGAGGGATACCGTGAAATTAAACGGGCTGTCGAAGGCGGCGTTCATTTCGAATCGCTCTTCATCTGCGAAAAACTCTTTTTGGGCTCTAGTGAGCCGCTGTTGATAGAGCAGGTTGGAGTTGAGACGTTGACTCTTCCAGCGCATCTCTTTGAAAAGATCTCTTACCGCGATCGTCCAGATGGACTCATTGGTGTTGCGCATCAGATGCAAAAAACACTCAAAGATCTCCGTCCGAAAAATCATGTGCCGCTCTATGTCGTTGCTGAATCGATTGAAAAACCGGGGAACTTGGGCACGATTTTGCGCTCTTCGGATGCTGTAGGAGCAGACGGGGTAATTGTGTGTGATCGGTGCACCGATATTTATAATCCGAATGTCGTTAGAGCCAGCGTCGGGACGCTGTTTACGCTTCCGGTGATCGAAGCGAGGGGATCGGATGCTTATACCTGGCTTAAAGATCACAACATCCAAGTCGTTGCGGCAACACCGTCGGCAACCCTAGAATTTACCGATGCCGATTTAAGCGGTCCTGTGGCGGTTGTTGTGGGAACAGAACAATTAGGGCTGACGGATCTGTGGATGCAAGCAGCAGATATCCGTGTTAAAATTCCCATGAAAGGGATTGCCGATTCTTTGAATGTTGCGATGGCAACTACACTTCTTCTTTATGAATCACTTAGACAACGCAAACGTTATTTATAGCGATAACCATCTCCTGGTTGTTGACAAGCCTGCAGAAATGGCCACGCAGCCGGATCTGACGGAGCTTGCGAAAGCCTGGGTTAAAAAAAAGTATCACAAACCCGGCAATGTCTTTCTCCATGCCGTCCACCGTTTAGATAAATCGGTGAGCGGCCTTGTCCTTTTTGCACGGACAAGTAAAGCGCTATCTCGCCTCCAACAGATGATGCGCGATCGGAAGATTGTCAAAATCTACCACGCCCTCGTTGAAGGAGAGCTTCCGGCAGAGCAGGGAAGGCTTGTGCATCATCTGATCCATGGGAGTTTTCGAGCGGAAGTCTCCAAAGAAGGAAAAGAATCGATCTTGGAGTTTCGGGTGCTTAAACGAGAAAAAGGAGTGACGCTCATAGAAATCGATCTCCTCACTGGAAGATACCACCAAATCCGCGCTCAGCTCTCAGCGATTGGGTGTTGTGTCATTGGTGATACAAAATATGGGAGCAAGAGACCTTGGAAGAAAGGGATTGCGCTGCACCATTCTGAAATCAAATTCGAGCACCCAGTAACGAAGGAGTTACTGGGTTTCAAAAGGAAACCTAATTTCTAGTGCTCTGTCATGAATAAAAATAGGGATGGGACCGCGCCAAAGTCCCGGGGTTAACCGATCGCAAAGCTAGCTGTATTTACTTAATACTGCGCGCTTTACGATCGATTAACCGCGGGAACTTTCGCTGCGGTCCCATCCCTATTTTTATTCATGACAGAGCACTAGCCGCCTTGTGTAGTCTTGCAGGCATGGTACTGCTCAGCGGGGATTGGTGCATGTGCAGGGTAGCCGTAGCTATATTTAGGGATAGGCGGAGCAGGGGGTGGAGGGGGGGCTACATGCCGTGCAGGTTGCTGAGGAGTAACAGGCTGTTGCTGATAGGCAGCGGGTTGTTGGTAATATCCGGGCTGTTGTTGGATCCAAACAGGCGGTCCTGCTAAATTCGGTTGCCCCGGAAAGTAGTGCTGAAAGTTGATAGGTCGATAATGTTCATTATCCCACGCTTCTTTAGCGCGGACGACAAGCTCTCGAACTGCATGTTCATTACTGATCAGCTGGTTCGATTTTTGTTCTTCGAGCCTTTTGAGCGTCGTAGCGAGTTCTTTTTCGGCGTCTTTAATTTTATCATTGTACTTTTTGATGATCGTCGAAGCATCGTTTCCGTAAGTGGCATCGCACGCTCTTTTTTCGGCATTAAACAGCTCTTCAGCAGCTTGACGCTGTTGTGGGGTCGATTCGAGATTGTCGGCAACTTTGGTTCTTTTCTTTTCTGCCATCGCAATGCCGTGATCTCGATGTTTGATAAGCGGTTGAAGGAATTCGTTTTTAGTTTTGGTATACTGTGCTATCGCCTCCTTCGCTCTTGCTCTTGCTTCGGACATACGACTATCGTAAAAGCTGTCAATATCATTGAGCCATGAGAGTAAGTGTCTGCAATCTTCAATCACTGGCTTCATATGCTCTGGAATATGTCCTAATCCATAGGTCATTAGTCCAACAGAGATAGGATTGTAGTAATTACGGAACTGCTCTACCCGTTTAGCAGGATTTAATTCTCCAATAATGGAGTTGCAGAAACCATTAAAGTATTTTTTGTATGCATATTCGACTAGGAGAGGGTGGAATAGCGCTGTTTTCGAAGGGCCTTGTCCGAGTTTGAGTTTGTGGTGATAGATGTAAGGGAAGCCCTGGTTATAAGCAGAATCTCTTGCATGACAGATTTTCATCACAGGATCGTCGCCCCATTTGTTAATCTGCTGATTGGCTTTATCAATCTGTTCACTGGCTTCATTAATGGTACTGTCTGCCCTTGCGACAAAAACAATAGCCGCGACTGTAACAACCAATCCTGCAATGAGGAGCACGGGAGCAAACGGGGAGTTTGCAATGGCCTCTCCAAGAATGCCAACCACAGTTGCTTTATCCATGGATGCAAGAACCCCTCCTGCAATGCCAATAACCACAGCGGTGATGGCAGTGACGGTTCTGTTCCAGCGTTTGCCTTCTGCTTCTTTTTTGATAACGTTCCATTCTTTTTTGACACCGTCCCATTGTTGTTGTTGGTAGGTTCGAAAGACTTTGGCGGGGCAGGTGATGACGACATCGTCTAACCGATATTGTTCGTAAATGCTTTTTGTTGGAGAACTCATCGGAATAATGCGTTGAGAAAGAGGTTTTTGAAAATCGTTCTCCATCTGAATCGGATCAGGTTTAAGGGAAATCTCGACCGTGCTTTTGTATTTTTCTTGGTCGAAAAGTTCAGCGTATTCGGTGAAAGTTTCAGTGGCAGATGTGACGTCCATAAGATGCCTCCTTTAAAGCATTGCAAAAAACTTTAAACGAAGCAGTTCATTAATTTCTAGAAATTCGTGAACCTATTTCAATACAAGTCTCCGCGATTTGAATGGCATTCAAAGCAGCGCCTTTGAGGAGTTGGTCGCCGGCGGCCCAAAGATCTAATGTATTAGCATTGGAAAGATCTTGCCGTATCCTGCCGACAAAAATATGATCGTGCCCTGTGGCATCGAGAGGCATGGGGAATCGATTTTGATCCCACTCTTCCAGCACGGTGACGCCGGGAGATTTTTGTAGAATGGCTTTAGCTTCTTGAGCTGTGATCGGATTTTCAAACTCGACATTTAGCGCTTCGCAGTGGGCTCTTAAAACAGGAACGCGTACACACGTGACAGCAATTCGAAGATTTGGCTCTTCTAAAATCTTATGCGCCTCTTCGATGACTTTGATCTCTTCTTCATTGTAGCCGGAAGCTGTCATTGGGGCATTGTGGGGAAATAGATTAAACGCATAAGGAAACGGCATGACCGTTCTTGTATATGGACGATTTTCTAAGAGGGCACGACTCTCTTCTTGCAGCTCCGTCATCGCTTTTTGACCCGCTCCGCTCGCGGCTTGGTACGTTGCCATGACTATGCGGCGGATCTTAAATTGCCGGTGCAAGGGGGCAAGCGCCATCAACATGACAGTGGCAGTGCAATTTGGGGAAGAGATGATGCCTGAGTGGTTTTCTAGAGCATGGGAGTTGATCTCGGGAATGACCAAAGGAACTTTTGGGTCCATCCGATAAGCGGAACTATTATCGACCACGAGGCAGCCAGCTTTTACGGCTAAAGGAGCGTACGCTAAAGAAATCTTTTTCCCTGCGCTGAAAAGCGCAATATCAATTCCTTGAAAACAATTTTCAGAGAGCTTTTCGACGGGAATCTTTTTTCCCTTAAACAGAACCGTTTTACCGAACGATTGAGGAGAGGCAAAGCATCGAATCGTTTTAACGGGGAACTCTCTTTGCTCAAGGAGTTTGAGCATTTCTTGCCCGACGGCTCCCGTCGCACCGATGATGGCAACATTAAAACTTGTCATGGCCTATTAAACTATACTCCTTTATTATTAGTAGCTACACTATTTATGCAAACAAAGATTTTACAATCAGTGGACGATGGCGTACGCGCCATTGAGTTTTTAAAAAAACCCGAGAGCCTCGTTTTTATCCAAAACGCAGCACGGATGATCTCGGAATGTTTTAAGAATGGAAACAAGCTTCTCGTCGCCGGCAATGGCGGAAGCCTTTGCGATGCGATGCATTTTGCGGAGGAGCTGACGGGGATTTTCCGCTATAAGCGAAAAGCACTTCCTGCCATTGCCCTGTCTGATCCCGGCCACCTTTCTTGCATGGCCAACGATATCGGCTATCATGATGTTTTTTCTAGGGGTGTCGAAGCATTGGGAAGAGCAGGTGATGTCTTTGTCGCCCTAACGACAAGCGGAAATTCTCAGAACATTGTGCTTGCCGTTGAAATGGCCAAAGCAATGGGCCTCAAAACCATTTCTTTTTTGGGCAAGACCGGAGGGAAGTTGAAGGGGGTGTCGGATCTCGAATGGGTCATCCAAGGTTTTTCGTATTCCGATCGAATCCAAGAGGCCCACATGACCGCCATCCATATCATCATTGAAATGATCGAACACGAGCTTTTTTATGCTTAAGAGACCATTAACAGTCTCTAAGAATTATGTTCTCGATATCATGGAAGGACGCCGTCCTGGAAAATCCCTGCTCAGAGTTTTGAGCTATTTGTATCGAACAGGGGTTGTATTGCGCAATAGCGCCTATGATCTCGGGGTGTTTAAAACATATGATGTTGGACTTCCCGTGGTGAGTGTGGGAAATATCATCGCTGGCGGTACAGGAAAAACTCCCTTCGTCAAATTTTTAGCAGAAGAGCTCTCTAAAAAATATCGAATTGCCATTGTTTCACGAGGATACTGCTCTCAAATCGAAAGAACAGGAGAGGTTATTCAAGTGACTCCGGATATGGACGCTGCCTTCTGCGGCGACGAGCCGTACTGGCTGGCCCGTGCGCTTCCTCAGGTACAAGTTTGGGTCGGAAAACCTCGTTTAATGGCAGCTCAGCGGGCAAAAGAAAAAGGCGCAGAGTTGATCCTCATGGATGACGGTATGCAGCATCGCAAGCTCAAGCGGGATGTTGAGATTGTTTTGGTCGATGGTGAAGACCCAGTAGGAACAGGATTTTTTCTCCCGAGGGGACTTTTGAGAGATTCTCCGGCTCGATTAAGGGGGGCGGATTGTATCGTCGTGATTAAACCCGCTGTTGAAACGATCGAGCAACAGCTGCGTCAATTTACAGAGGCGCCGATTCTCTTTGCAGAGCGCATCTCTACTCTTGATCTCCATGGGAAAAAGGCAGCTGTTTTTTGCGCGATTGGAAAACCGCAGAAATTTTTAAAAGCGGTTCAAGAGGCAGGAGGTGACGTTGTCGCTTCCTTTTTTAAACCCGACCATGATTCTTTTTATCCTGCAGAACTGCAAACATTCGCTGAAGAATCTCTCGCAGATGTTCTTGTCTGCACAGAGAAAGATCAGGTCAAGCTGCCTGCCGAATTCAAATGCAGCCTCCCGATCGTTGTTTTGACCAGCCATTTGAAAATTGTTGGCAGCGAAACCGACTGGCAAGGGTTATTAGTTGAAGCTCTTTCGCGTAAACGCGAAAGATTCCTGATTCATAGCTCCACATTTAAGGGCAGCTCCAACAGGCTTTTACCCGTCCTCCCGACGGCTAGTCCAATGGACGTGGATCAGTCTAACAAAGTGGCACATTTCATCCCAGCCCTAAAGTGCTGGGTTTTCATGCGTCAAAGAGAGACATGAGAGATAAAATTCAATCAAGAGTTAAACCATGACAGAAGAATATCAAGTCACGCTTCCTAAACTCGGAGAGAGCATTGTCAGCGCCACCATCGTGCAATGGTTTAAAAAAGAAGGCGATCCGATCAATCTTGACGAGCCTTTGTTGGAAGTCTCAACGGACAAAGTCAACAGCGAAATCCCTTCACCGGTTTCAGGCGTGCTCCAGAAAATTTTAGCAGGTCCCGATCAAGAGTTGCAAGTGGGAGAAGCTTTGGCTGTGATCCAAATGGTCCAAGGCCCTATAGGCGATACAGGTGATGACTCTCGAGTGACTGTCGAAGTTAAACGGGAAGCGGCCTCGACCGGCTCCGAAATGCAAGGATTCTTTTCTCCAGCGCTTCTTAGGCTTGCTCGAGAAAACAACATTAGCCTCGACGAACTCGAAAAAGTCCCCACGACCGGTGCCGGAGGACGTCTCAGCAAACGGGATCTCGAACTCTATATTGAAAACTGCAAAACTCCCCAAAATAAACCGTGTCCCCTAGCCACTAATAGGGCCACCAATAGCCAGCCGACAGGCGTCGAAAGAGTCAAGATGTCAGGCATGAGAAAAGCGATCGCCGATAACATGGTCCGATCGTTCTATGAAGCGCCCCATGCGACACTCATCACTGAAGTCGATGTCACCGCAATCATGCAATTGATCCAGAAAGAAAAAGAAGCTTTTTTGGCCAAATATGGAACAAAACTGACAATCACGAGCTTTGCCGCCCGTGCCACTGCCAAGGCCCTAAAAGATTATCCTTTTCTCAACTCTTCCTTAGAAGACGACACGATCGTTGTGAAAAAGTTTGTCAATATCGGCATCGCGGTCAGTATTGATCAAGGGATCATGGTCCCTGTAGTGAAAAATTGCGAGGAGCTTTCCCTTGCAGAAATTGCCAAGGCCGTCGGAGATGTTTCAGCAAAAGCCCGCTCGAATCAACTAAGCCCCTCCGATGTGCAAGACGGCACGATCACTCTCACTAACTTCGGAATCTCTGGCGTGATGATGGGCGTTCCGATTATCCGGTATCCCGAGGTTGCGATATTAGGCCTTGGAGCGATCCAAAGAAAAGTCGTCGCTCTCGAAGACGACACGATGGCAATTCGTTCAGTGATGCATGTATCGCTCACCTTCGATCACCGGGTGATTGACGGCATGTACGGCTGCGGATTCTTAAACTCTCTTAAAGAACATTTGGAGCAAGATGCAGCTCTTTAAATTAATGATCTTAGTCCTCCTAACATTGAAGGCGATTACTATGGAAAAATTCAATGGCATCTATGCAGCATCACTGACTCCTTTACATGAAGATGGATCATGTGATTTTGATGTGTATGCTGACCACTGCAAAGGGTTGATCGCTCAAGGATGTAGCGGCGTTGTGCTTTTTGGAACAACAGGAGAAGGATCTTCTTTTACAGTCGCAGAGCGGCAAGAGGCGATCCAAGCGGTGATTAGTCGTGGTGTCGATCCCCAAAAGATCATTGCCAGCGTTGGCTGTCCTGCGATTGACGATACTGTTAAGCTCACAAATGCGGCTTTAGCTGCCAAATGCGCTGCCGTCCTCATAATGCCCCCCTATTTTTTCAAAAATGTCTCTGATGCTGGAGTAATTCAATTCTATCGAGAGGTCATTCGCAAAGTGAATCATCCCGATTTAAAGATTTTTCTCTACCACATTCCGCAGCATAGTGGTGTCCGCATAAGCCTAGAGGTGATCCGCACCCTGACGAAAGAGTTTCCTAATACAGTGATAGGGATGAAAGAAAGCGAGGGGAATTTCGAGCTCGTTGAGGGCATCTTAAAAGAGTTTCCCCATTTTCAACTGCTCGTCAGCAAAGAAACAATGATTGCCGATGCGGTCCGTTTAGGTGCCATCGGTGGAGTCTCTGGGATTGCCAATATCTGCCCTCAACTGATCTGCTCCTTATATAAGGGAAAAGAAAGACAATCCGATATCGAAGCCTTAATGAGGCTATTGAAAAAACAACCGTTTATCCCTGCTGCGAAAACCATCATGCAGCAAAAAAAAGGGGCTTCCTGGGGCGTTCTTCGTCCCCCTTTAGTCCCTCTAACTTCAGAGCAAAAACTAAAATGGACTGAAGATTTTCAAAAATTGGATGTGAACTAGTGAAGAAACTCATTCAAGGGATTGTCGATTTTAGAAAAAGTCTCACGCAAGAGAGCCGGGCCCTTTTTGCCAAGCTTGCTTTAGGACAAAAGCCTGATACATTATTTATTGCGTGCTCTGATAGCCGGGTGGTTCCAAATCTCTTTGCATCAACAAATCCGGGGGATCTCTTCGTTCTCCGGAATATTGGGAATCTCGTTCCGCCCTTTTCGTGTTCCTGTCAAGATGACAGTGCTGCAGCGGTGATCGAGTTTTCCACCTCTTCCTTGAATGTTTCCGATATTGTTATCTGTGGACATTCTGAATGCGCAGCCATGCAGGCGCTCGCAAGCGGCATAGACACGCTTGCTTGTCCGCATCTTGAATCGTGGCTCAAATACGGCAAAGAAGCGCTTAAGAAAGTCAAAGAAGGGTTGATTATCGATTCGTCACTTTCTCTGCATAACCAAATTTCCCAAACCAATGTCCTCCAGCAAATGGAGCACATCAAAAGCTATCCTTTTATTCAGGAACAACTCGAGAAAAAACAGCTCCGTGTCCATGGATGGTGGTTTGATATTGCTCAAGCCGATGTCTATTGCTACGAGCAAAACATCAATCAATTCGTTCTTATCGATGAAAAAGAAGCTCAGCAAATTTTGAATAGATTGGGATAGAGGTCTCTTAGCCTTCTGCTGACGTGTATCCTGCAGCTCCATCAAACGTATAGAGATTCTCTGTCTTGAAGACATCGTATCCAGCTTTGATGATATGATCTAATAGTGCGACGATCTCGTGCGGCTTAACCGTCTCTTTCCCCACAAACCTGCAGCGCCATTGCTCAATGCAAAACGTTTCAGGATGGCCCTCGGGCCAGATGCGGACGCCCCGATTCGTGATCATTTTGAGTTTAAACGGCTCAAACTTAATTCCGGTGATCTTGTTTTCTATTTCAGAGGCTTTTTCTTTTGAATAGACGAAAATATCAACCCCAACGAGCTTCCGGTCGACCTTCGTTTGGTGTTCTTTGACGATGGGAACAATCTTTGATGTCGATTTATAAATCGGACACTTCAGGTGGCTCGGTTTTTTGCCGAGATTTTTGGCCACGGCCCCGGCAAATTCCTGTGTGCCGACGCACTGTTTGCTATTTTTTTCTTTGTAGATGTCGTAGGTATGCATCCCAGCTTCAATCGTATAGAGCCAAGCTTCATGGATCTGTGTCGCTAGCTTTGCCTCGCCTAAATAGCCGAGCATCATCACGCTGGCAAGTAAGAGACCCGAGGGGTTGGCGACATTTTGGCCTGCTCTGCGAGGGGCCGATCCATGGATTGCTTCAAACATTGCGCCTAAATTACCGATATTGGCAGAAGGAGCAAGGCCGACAGATCCTGAAATTTCTGCAGCGACGTCGGATAAAATATCGCCGTAGAGATTTGGTAGGATGATCACTTCAAAGTTTTCTGGTTTGTCAGCTAATTTGGCAGCTCCGATATCGACAATCCAGTGTTCATTTTCAATCTCTGGATATTCTTTGGCGACTTCTTCGAAAATCTTATGGAAAAGGCCGTCGGAGAACTTCATAATGTTGTCTTTCGTAAAGCAGGTGACTTTTTTTCTGCCGTGCTGCCTCGCATATTCAAAACCGTACCGGATGATTTTTTCAGAACCTTGTCTAGTAATCATCTTATGGGAAACCATCACGTCTGGCGTTTGCCGATATTCGATTCCAGCGTAGAGGTCTTCTTCATTTTCACGGACAATGACCAGGTCCATTTTTGGGTTTTTCGTTTGGATGTAAGGAGAATAAGAGACGCACGGGCGGATATTGGCATAAAGTCCGAGCGTAGTCCGGACGGTGACATTTAAACTTTTAAAACCGCCGCCTTGAGGAGTTGTGATCGGAGCTTTTAAGAAAGCCTCTGTCTGTTTGATTGTCTCCCACGTTTTAGGTTCAATGCCAGTGAGTATTCCGCGTTGATAAACTTTTTCACCGATTTCGACTTCATGAATTTTGAGCTGGGCTCCGGCTTCTTTGAGCACGTGGAGCGTTGCTTTCATGATCTCCGGACCGATTCCATCGCCTCGCGCAACCGTGATATCGTGCATACGTATCCTTATTTCGGGTAGTCCTAAACATGTAGTGCTGAAAGCTGCTCGCGGAGGCAGGCGGTCTACTGCGTCGCCCTGCATCGCCGACCCCGCTGAGGGGTCGTCTGCTTCGGGAACCCGCCTTCGGCGGCTCCTTGTATCTCACCTACCTGCGCTTCGCATCTTTCCGCACTACATGTTTAGGACTACCCTTTTTCGCCACATTATCTGCTTCAAGCAAAAAAGCCAATATCCTATCATCTCATGGTTGAGGGAACATCAAGTGTTAAGAGAAATATTTACCGATCAGCGGAAACATCTCGAATACTTCTTCGATCATTTGGACGAAAAGCAAGCCGAAGCTGTTTTTAATCTTTGTGCTGGTATTAAAGGCTTTTTAGTTCTCACCGGGATTGGAAAGAGCGGACTTGTTGCAGAAAAAATTGCGATGACGCTGGTCTCCACTGGGACCAAAGCTCTTTATTTACCCTCCCTCAATTTTTTACATGGCGATATCGGAATTATTTCTTCGGATGATTGTGTTCTTCTTCTCAGCAAGAGCGGTGAAACCGAAGAGCTTTTAGGCCTTGTTCCTTTTATCCGCAAAAAAGGCGCAAAGTTGATCGCGCTTGTCTCCAATTTGAGCAGCCGACTAGCTCAAATGGCCGATGTGGCTCTTTCACTCCCTGTTGAAAAGGAGCTTTGTCCTTTTGATCTGGCCCCAACGATCTCCACTGAAGTCCAATTATTATTTGGCGATGTGTTGAGCATGGCACTCATGAAACATAAAGGATTTACCCTTGCTTCATATGGGGAAAATCACCCCTCCGGAACAATTGGGAAAAAAACCACAATCAAAGTCGGCCAGATCATGATCCATGGTCAGGCGCTACCGATCTGTCAGCCTGCTCAAAAACTCTTAGACGTCTTGCCAGAATTTTCATCCAAACGGCTCGGCTGCCTGCTTGTGGTGGATCCGCAAGGCAAATTTCAAGGGATTTATACCGACGGAGATCTTCGCCGGTCTTTACAGGCCTTTGGATCAGATGTCATGCACAAAACAATAGAAGAGCTCATGACTCGTAGCCCCATTTCAACCCAAGCCGATGTTTTGGCCTGGGATGCGCTTAAACTCATGCAAAAAGACCCCAAGCGGTGGATCATGGTCCTTCCCGTGCTTGAAAAAGAGAAAGTGGTCGGACTCGTTCGCATGCACGACATCATTCACACAGGGATTGCCTAATGACCTATCTTCTATTAGTGATTATCTTTGCTTTGGGTTATGCCGCGATCATTTTTGAACATATTCTGAAAATCAATAAATCGGCTGTCGCCATCTTCATGGCTGTCGCCTGCTGGGGTGTATTTTTTTTAGGCAGTTCCCATTCCTTCTCAGATAATATAGCGCATTTACATGGCAACCTCTCCGGCGTAGCTCAAATTATCTTTTTTCTTTTAGGTGCAATGGCCATTGTGGAACTCATCGATTCCCACCATGGATTTAAAGTTGTCACGGATGCGATCCGCACGACCTCTAAAAGGAAAATGCTTTGGCTAATCGCGGGTTCGACATTCTTTCTCTCCTCTATTTTGGATAACTTGACGACGACCATATTGATGGTTTCCCTTTTAAGAAAATTGATCCCAGATGTCAAAGACCGGCTTCTTTTATGTTGTATCGTTGTTGTTTCGGCCAATGCCGGAGGAGCTTGGACGCCGATCGGGGATGTTACCACCACGATGTTATGGATTGACGGTCAACTGACTTCACTTGCTGTTATGAAAGCGTTATTTACCCCCAGTCTCCTTTCTGTCTTAGTGCCGCTTGCTTATTTCTCCTTCCGAATGAAAGGCAAGATTGCTCCAGCTCCTCTTGAGAAAAAAGATGTCGAAGAACCTGGTGCGCGTCTTGTGTTCATCTTGGGCGTTTTAGGCCTTGTCTGTGTCCCTGTTTTCAAAGCGCTAACAGGACTTCCTCCTTTTATGGGAGTTTTGATCAGCCTTTCGATTTTATGGTTCGTGACCGATGTGATGCATCAAGCGTATGAACAGCGTAGACATCTACGCATTCCTCATATTTTAACCAAAATCGATATCTCTGGAGTCTTATTCTTCTTAGGAATACTACTCTGCGTCGGTTCTTTGGAAGCGGCGGGCCTGCTTAAAGATTTGGCGACGTGGCTCAACAATCAAGTGCAAAGCCAAGCGACACTCGCGACCTATATCGGCCTCTTTTCCGCCGTTGTCGATAACGTCCCTTTAGTTGCCGCAACGATGGGCATGTATCCCTTGGAGGCGTTTCCTCCGGATCACCCGCTTTGGCATATGATTGCCTATGCTGCTGGAACGGGCGGCAGCATCTTGATCATCGGCTCTTCTTCAGGAGTTGCTTTGATGGGAATGGAGAAGATCGACTTCATGACCTACATGAAAAAGGTCTCTTTGCCAGTGCTTGTCGGCTTTCTGATCGGCATGGCCGCTTACGTCTGGTTTTAAAATAAACATTTACTTTTTTGCAGTTCCTCGAGGAAAGAGGCCGCTGATATGCGCAAACAAATTATTTCAATTTCAAAAGTCATTGCGAGAAAATCGCGCCGTTTAGTATCGTGTTGTCTTCCTCAAAAGAATTGAGCGAATAACATCAACGATCGAAAACAAAAGGGTTTGCAATAAAATCCTGGGTTGGAGTAAGTTGGTGCCTTCCTCAACAAAATTGAGTGAAAATGTGGCTCAAGGGTCACTTAGTTGTTTAGACAAGTCAAGAGAAGCGATGTGCAAGCATATAAATAAGCTTGTGCGATAGGAGTGATTTATCACTTCTATTGCCTTTTAACAATTTTTTTTAGATTTTTATACAAAATTAAATTCTCAACTTGAGAATTTGATCTTGGTTCAGATTGAATGCTGACAGTGTGGATGAGGCATGCAAGTCGAACGAGATAGTAGGGCAACCTGTTATCTAGTGGCGGATGGGTTAGTAATACATGAACAACTTGCCTCTAACCTGGGGATAACGGCTGGAAACGGCCGCTAATACCGAATGAGGTGGCGAGGGGAATCCCTTGTTTATCAAAGTAGAGGATCGGGAAACCGACTTTGCGGTTAGAGAGAGGTTCATGCGATATCAGCTAGTTGGTGTGGTAACGGCGCACCAAGGCTAAGACGTCTAGGCGGATTGAGAGATTGACCGCCAACATTGGGACTGAGAAACTGCCCAGACTCCTACGGGAGGCTGCAGTCGAGGATCTTTCGCAATGAGCGCAAGCTTGACGGAGCGACACTGTGTGAGTGATGAAGGCCTTCGGGTTGTAAAGCTCTTTTGTTTGGGAACAAGAAAGAGACGTGAATAACGTCTCAATTTGAGGGTACCAGAAGAAAAAGTACCGGCTAACTACGTGCCAGCAGCTGCGGTAATACGTAGGGTACAAGCATTAATCGGAATTATTGGGCGTAAAGGGCGCGTAGGCGGGGACGTAAGTCAGGTGTGAAATACCAAAGCTCAACTTTGGTGCTGCATTTGAAACTGCGTTTCTTGAGGATTGACGGAGAAAGCGGAATTCCACGTGTAGCGGTGAAATGCGTAGATACGTGGAGGAACACCGGTGGCGAAAGCGGCTTTCTAGTTTTTACCTGACGCTGAGGCGCGAGAGCAAGGGGAGCAAACAGGATTAGATACCCTGGTAGTCCTTGTCGTAAACGATGTGTACTTGATGTAGCTAGGCTCAACCCTGGCTGTGTCGGAGCTAACGCGTTAAGTACACCGCCTGAGGAGTACGCTCGCAAGGGTGAAACTCAAAAGAATTGACGGGGCCCGCACAAGCAGTGGAGCATGTGGTTTAATTCGATGCAACGCGAAGAACCTTACCTGGGCTCGAAATGCAGAGGGAGATGCCAGAAATGGCTTCGTCCGCAAGGACTTCTGTATAGGTGCTGCATGGCTGTCGTCAGCTCGTGCCGTGAGGTGTTTGGTTAAGTCCAGCAACGAGCGCAACCCTTATCATTAGTTGCCAACACGTAAGGTGGGGACTCTAATGAGACTGCCTAGGTTAACTAGGAGGAAGGCGAGGATGACGTCAAGTCCGCATGGCCTTTATGTCCAGGGCTACACACGTGCTACAATGGTCGGTACAGAGGGCTGCAAGACCGTAAGGTGGAGCAAATCCCAGAAAGCCGATCTCAGTTCAGATTGTGGACTGCAACTCGTCCACATGAAGTCGGAATTGCTAGTAATGGCGTGTCAGCAACAACGCCGTGAATACGTTCCCGGGCCTTGTACACACCGCCCGTCACATCATGGGAGTTGGTTTTGCCCAAAGTGTCTGACTCAACCCCTGTTTTATTACAGGGGGGAGAGGGCACCAAGGTAAGGCCGATGACTGGGATGAAGTCGTAACAAGGTAGCCCTACCGGAAGGTGGGGCTGGATCACCTCCTTTTAAGGACAATATGTCTGTCACCCCTCCGGTGACGACATTAGGTTGAGCAAGCTTATTTGGCTCGTATCATCGCTTCCCTTCTCTTGTCTAAACAAGAGACGTAGTAGAAATACTACATTTGTTCTCTCGAAATTTTCGGATAAGTAATGTAAGTTTAATGAATACAAGTATTCAATTAATCAAAGCGCAATTTTCACTGATGTAAATTAGCGCTTGAAGAATAATTCATATTTATATTTTAACGGCGAATTAGCAACAAATTTTTGATCAAGTTGCTAAGGGCTGTTGGTGGATGCCTTGGCATCGACAGACGACGAAGGACGCGCAAACCTGCGATAAGCTCCGGTGAGCTGGAAAGAAGCATTGAACCGGAGGTTTCCGAATGGGGGAACCCAATGAGAGTCATGTCTCATTATCCTGACCCGAATTCATAGGGTCAAGAAGTTACACCTGCCGAAGTGACACATCTCAGTAGGCAGAGGAAAAGAAATCTATAAGAGATTCCCATAGTAGCGGCGAGCGAAGTGGGAATAGCCTAAACCAAAAAGTTCGTCTTTTTGGGGTTGTAGGGCTCGTGACGTGGTATTTCGAGTTTTAGCTTAATAACCTGGGAAGGTTAGCGATACAGGGTGATAGCCCCGTGAGCGAAAAGATTAGAAAGCCTAATGAGTACCTGAGTATGACCGGCCACGGGAAATCCGGTCTGAATCTGGGGGGACCACCCTCCAAGGCTAAATACTCGTCGATGACCGATAGTGAACCAGTACCGCGAGGGAAAGGTGAAAAGAACCCCTGTTAGGGGAGTGAAATAGAACCTGAAACCAACAGCTTACAAACGGTCGGAGGCCTATGCCCGTTTTACGGGAATGGCTAACGGCGTGCCTTTTGCATGATGAGCCAGCGAGTTGCGGTAAATGGCAAGGTTAAGGGACTGAAAACGTTCCGGAGCCGAAGCGAAAGCAAGTGTTAATAGCACGAATAAGTCATTTGCTGCAGACACGAAACCAAGTGATCTATCCATGGTCAGGATGAAGCAGGGGTAACACCTTGTGGAGGTCCGAACTAGTAACTGTTGAAAAAGTTTTGGATGAACTGTGGATAGGGGTGAAAGGCTAATCAAACTTGGAGATATCTTGTTCTCTCCGAAATAACTTTAGGGTTAGCCTCGGCGTTAACTTCTTGGGGGTAGAGCACTGAATTCACTAGGGAGGCGCAAGCCTTACCGAAGGAAATCAAACTCCGAATACCAGGAAGCTAGCCGGGAGATAGACTGCGGGGGATAAGCTTCGTAGTCAAAAGGGGAACAGCCCAGATCGCCAATTAAGGCCCCTAATTCTATGCTAAGTGAGAAAGGAAGTGAAGTTTCAAAGACAGTTGGGATGTTGGCTTAGAGGCAGCCATCATTTAAAGAGTGCGTAACAGCTCACCAATCGAGAGACTTCGCGCCTATAATATTCGGGACTCGAAGCATAGAGCCGAAATTGCGGATGTATACCCGCGAGGGATATACGTGGTAGGAGAAGCGTTGTATGTGCAACGAAGACGTACCGTAAGGAGCGTTGGAGCGCATACAAGTGATAATGCATGGCATGAGTAAACGATAAAGAAAGTGAAAATCTTTCTCGCCGAAAAATCAAGGTTTCCAGGGTAAAGCTCGTCTTCCCTGGGTCAGCCGGTCCCTAAGCCAAGGCGTAAACGCGTAGGTGATGGGAAGCAGGTTAAACATTCCTGCGCCGCCGTAGATTATACGACGGGGTGACAAAGTAAGTTAAGCGTGCGGACTATTGGATGTCCGTTTCGAGATGGGGTGGGCCGCTAGGAAAATCCGGCGGTATAAAACTCGGTCTTGGACAAGGGGAATCTTCGGAGGAACCGATGACGTAGCGCGATACTTTCAAGAAATAACCTCTAGTTTTCGAAGGCGACCGTACCAAAACCGTCACAGGTGATTAGGATGAATATTCTCAGGCGCGCGAGATAACTCTCGTTAAGGAACTCTGCAAATTACCCTCGTAACTTCGGGAAAAGAGGGGCCGGAAACCGTTATTGACTTCGCGTCAAGAAGCGGAATCTGGTCGAAGCAAAATGGCCCAGGCGACTGTTTAACAAAAACACAGCACTATGCAAACTCGTCTAAGAGGAAGTATATGGTGTGAAGCCTGCCCAATGCCAAAAGGTCAAAAGGAGGTGTTAGCCGCAAGGCGAAGCACCGAATTTAAGCCCTGGTGAATGGCGGCCGTAACTATAACGGTTAAACCTTAAGAATGGCCGTTGTAAAATCTGGCTATATGCTGGAACAACTGAGTATGTCATGGTACCGAGGAGGTAACAATCTATGACTGCAGTCAATCAGCAGGAAAGACTATTAATAACACATGAACTCAAATACTACTTAGCTGGTTTTATTGAAGGAGAAGGATCACTTACAGTGTCAATTAAAGAGCACCCTACTACCAAGTATGGAATGCACTTAGACCCTGAGTTCTTTCTTTATCAACATAAAGCAGGAATCAAACTTCTGCAGCTAGCACAAGAAGTGTTTGGGACAGGAAGGATTTTTCCTAAACATGGAAGTGAGAATGTTTTGGTGTTTTCTATAACATCGAGGCGTTCACTCTATGAAAAAGTGATTCCGTTTTTTGAGAAGTATATGATCTTCTCAGCAAAGTGGGAGACCTTTATCAAGTTTAGAGAAATAGTTAAAGCTATGGAAGAAACGAAAGATCACCATACAAAAAATGGGTTGATTCGTTTGTTTACACTAGCATATCAAATGAACCCCTACTCCAAAGGCAAAGAGAGAAAACGCTCTTTGCAAGAAGTGATCGATAGAATCCTCAGAGACTATACGCCAGAATCTCCAAGCTTGGAGATATGATATAGTCCGATCTAACTAGCGATAGTTAGCTAACATAAATGCCTAAGGTAGCGAAATTCCTTGTCGGGTAAGTTCCGACCTGCACGAATGGCCTAACGATCTGGGCACTGTCTCAACGGGAGACTCGGTGAAATTGTAGTAGCAGTGAAGATGCTGTTTACCCGCAACAAGACGGAAAGACCCCGTGAACCTTTACTATACTCTGATATTGGCTTTTGACTTTTTATATGTAGAATAGCTGGGAGACTGTGAAGTTGGCTCGTCAGGGCTGATGGAGTCGTCGGTGAAATACCAGTTTTAAAGAGTCGGAAGTCTAACATCTAACCCGTGAATCCGGGAGATGGACAATGTCAGACGGGTAGTTTGACTGGGGCGGTATCCTCCCAAAAAGTAACGGAGGAGTCCAAAGCTTCTCTCATCGTGGTTGGCAATCACGAGTTGAGTGTAAAGATATAAGAGAGGTTAACTGCGAGTCCAACAAGACAAGCAGGTACGAAAGTAGGGCTTAGTGATCCGGCGGTAGAAAGTGGAATCGCCGTCGCTTAACGGATAAAAGGTACTCCGGGGATAACAGGCTTATCGCCACCAAGAGTTCATATCGACGTGGCGGTTTGGCACCTCGATGTCGACTCATCACATCCTGGGGCTGGAGAAAACAAGAAGGGCTTTTCATCAGGCAACTGGTGAAGGGCCCATTCAAAACTTCTCTCTCTAGAGGAAACTCTAGAGTAATAAACGAGCTCAAAACGGTGAAGGCCTTAAAAGATTGTTTAGTTTATACTAAACATCTTTTTGAGGTTCACGCCGTGGGAAAGGAATTTTCTGAAGTTAAACGAGCTTACTTGGCAGGATTCTTAGATGCAGATGGCGCTATCATGGCGACCATCGAAAGGCATCTAGAGAAAAAGTATGGATTCCGAGTGCGAGTGATTATTAAAATCACCCAAAAGGATAGTCGAGTACTTAGCTGGATTGCAGACGAGTTTCAAGTCGGTAAAGTTGTTCGTAATAGAACAACCCATGACTGGATCGTCAAAGATTAAAAGTTAGTACGAGAAGTTCTGCATAGCGTCAGTCCATATCTCCAAGTAAAAAGAAGACAAGCTGAATACGCGATAGAAATCTTAGAGAAATCTATCGAGAGTAAGCACGACTTGTTTTTTGTCGCTCAGTTAGCAGATGCGTTATCGCGTTTGAACGTCCGGTCTGAAAACCGACGTAAGAACAATGCAATAACGGTCCAAGAAGATTGCCTCCCCTAACGACTGATTGTTGTCATTTCAGTGACAACATGAGATAGAACAATTCAAAAATCTATCACACGGCTCGCACCTAATGTCCAGTTGGTAACAACTGAGAAGACGGTGAAGGAATAGTCTGGCACCGATAGTAATGTCGGAAAACGGTTAGAGGTCCCAAGGGTTTGGCTGTTCGCCAATTAAAGTGGTACGCGAGTTGGGTTCAAAACGTCGTGAGACAGTTTGGTCCCTATCTGTTGTGGGCGTAGGATACTTGAGAAGAGCTGCTTCTAGTACGAGAGGACCGAAGTGGACGAACCAATGGTGTGCTGGTTGTACTGCCAAGTGCATAGCCAGGTAGCTATGTTCGGAAAGGATAAGCGTTGAAAGCATCTAAACGCCAAGCCTCCTTCAAGATAAAGTATCCCAATAGAACCCCGGAAGATGACCGGGTTGATAGGTTGGATGTGTAAGCGTAGTAATGCGCTGAGCTAACCAATACTAATCGTTCGATTGACTTGATCTTCCTTTTTATTTTCGGCTTCGCTCTAATTTATTAGAGCTAAGTCAATGATAATAAAAAGCTGAAGCGTCTGTTAAATTATAAGTTGAATTATCAACTTTGAGCGCTATTTTACATCAATGACATGCTTATCCGAAAATTTTTTACTGGTGGTTATAGAGAGAGGGAAATACCTGATCCCATTCCGAACTCAGCAGTCAAGCCTCTCATCGCCGATGGTACTGTACGCAAGAGTATGGTAGAGTAGGTTGCCGCCAGTTCTTTCTTCGCCCTCGTTGGCTTTGCCAGCGAGGGCTTTTTTATTTATGCTTCAAATTTTTTTTCTTTCACTTTTCAATTCGGTGTTTCTCTATAATTTCCTTGATTTTTGAGGTGACATGACCACTATTTTTACATCTTACGAAAAACTTTTTGCAACATGGATCATGCATCATCAGCTTAATGATGCAATTGAGGTTACAAACCGTTTTCCAGGGTGCGACCAGGAGCAGGTTGCACGGAGCTATTATACGAGTCCGGAAGAAATGTCTCCTCCCAAGGAACTTCCCATTGAGGAGCTTCGCAATAAACGGGTTGCTCATTTTAAGAAGCTTCGCGAAGGACAAGTAACTTATTTTTTGAGTGAGCAGAGTTCACAACCTACGAATGGCAAAGTTGACGATACTAACCAGCAAGCTCAGCAAAAAGAACAGCCCGAACCTATCTACGATTTCGTGCACGGTCTTGAAGTCCAGGCAGTTGAAAAAAACACAGCTGCAGAAGAGGTTAAATATGGAAATTTTTGGGGTCGTACGTATTTTGTAACAACAACTAAACAGACGGGATATTTTTTAGTCGACGGTTGGCTTGTTGTTTCAGTTCCTAAGGAGGAGGCAAACGAAGAGCCATTTGAGTTGAATTCTGGTGGCGAAATTACCGTATGTCATAAATTTGATGGCGCTGAGAATGCCGTTAGCAATAAGGTTATGATCACAGTTCAAACCTGGTTTACAAGGCAGCGCGAAAAACTATTCTCCGCCTTAATAGTTAGCTTTGGCACAGCGTTGTTACTGTCATTGTCGGTCATCGCTCTTCACAATCAGCCGATGTTTGCAGCCGATCTACTTTCTCGTATTTTTTTGGTGGCTTCTTTTGCAATGCAGAGCCTATGCCTATATGTCGGCTTTCAACTCTCTAGACTGTATCAGTTAGAAGAGAAAATGAGCGGGATGAATGATTTAGGGCATTGGGTCAAAACAGTCCGAGTTTTTACTGGAATTTATCCAAAGTTATCCAGCGGAGCGCCCATCGACAAGTTTTTTACACCTACGGAGCAGCTGTTTCTGAATCAGTATCGCACTCAGGTAGCAAAAGTATAAGACGATGAGTGTGACGTTACAATATTTGCGGTTAGGGAAAGAAACACCGTTTGTCCAAAGCGTCCTGTCGGAGAAATACCCGTATTCTGTCACTTTGGTTCGTGATCCCGTCACTCTTATTCATACTAAAATACCCACCCTAAAAGATGCTGAAATTTTGCTGACGTCAGCGCAAATGGATAATTTGGAAGAGCGAGTGAAGCCTGATCCTAAAACACCTAAAGTCGCTGTAGTCGACAAATTTTTCCAGGTGCAGCACAACACGAATGCTCCTCGAACTCTTGCTGTCACGACATGGAGCACTTTGTTAGACGGCTGCAAGAGGATTCAATACGGGGCGGGGAGCGTTGGCATAGGGCTCACATTGCTCGCTGTGTTAAACCCGCCGTTTTATATTGTGATTGCTTCGTATGTGGGCGCAGTTGCATCGGCGTGTTTATTCGGATGGAGCCTGCACAGGTATCATCTGGCAGAAACTCAGCTGGCAGTTTGGCAGAAACCCGGCGAAGATTTTGCCCAGAAGCGAAAAGCGGCTCTTGAGCTTCCACTGCCTCAAATCATGGAAAAAAAATGTCATTTTCATTTTGGACAGGGGACACTTCTTGATGTCGAGATTTTATCCATTTTTAGAACAGACTTTAAGCAATTTGCAACGCCGCTGCTGGCTAGAAAATGCGATACTCCTGAAGCGCAGCATCGATGGGTGTTAGAGTTTTTGCGTAACAACCCTTTTATTGTGAAGTTTTTTGAGAAAAATCCGGAGTTGGCTGGTATACCCAAATGGGGAGATGTTCAGAAGTTCCAAGAACAATTCGACCTGATCGTGAAGATCATGGAGCATCTTGAAAAGGGTTATGCTGCGGAAACAGCTTTCAAAAAACGCGAGGAAGGTGCAAAGCAACCGTATGACTCTATCTGGAAGAATTTTAATGAGAAGGTCAAAGAACAAAAAATGCCATTTTTGCAAAAGCAGAATTATTACAAGAGAGTTTCGAAAATTCTGAAAGAAGAGTGTCTTGATCCCATTCACGAGCTTTACAAGCAAGACCATTCCAGAACAAGTTATTATGGTTCCTTGATTTATCCGCAGGTTAGAGCATTTTTAGAGGAAGCAAACAAAGGTCTTTTACTCGATCAGGATTACAAGTTAGATGCAGCAACTTTTGCAAACCCTGCGAAGTTTGTTCCAGCAGATATGCAGCAAGAAATTAATGCTCTTGTCGCAAAATTCCCGCAGAATGTGATCGAAAAGGCAAAAGTGATAGCTCCAGAAGAGGCGTATCAAGACTTCATCGCAGCGGCTTTTAAGGCTTGAACACTTTAGGCTGACTTGACTATAGGGGGGGTATGCAAAAAGGAATCTTGATCGGTTCTGATTTAAACACCGAATGGCTTCTGCCCTGGTGGTGGAAATACTATTCGAAGTACAACAATTTTCCCGTGGCGATAGTTGATTTTGGGCTCAGTCCAAAAATGGTCAAATGGTGTCAAAAAAGGGGGGAAGTGATCTCTCTAAAATCGCATGATTTTTCCCCAAAAAATCTTCCTTTAGATTTGGCCAAAACATGGGAATCGATCTATCTTGGTGACGTCTGGCAAGCCCGCAAGGCGTGGTTTAAAAAGCCTCTAGCGTGTCTTGAAAGCCCTTTTGATCTAACAGTGTGGATGGATATCGATTGTGAGGTCTGCGGTCCTTTAAACCCGCTTTTTGAGGAATGGGAGGAGGGTATTGAGGTCGCACTTGTCCGGGATGAACGGAGTGTTGAAGAGCACAATTACAGTTCCGGTGTGATGGTCTTTCCTAAACAATCGGCTGTCATCCAAGCGTGGGCTGAGCTCTGCCTTGCTTCTTATGATCAATACATGGGGGACCAAAATGCGCTGACAGAACTGTTGCTCTCGGGAAAGTTTTCATTTAAAGAGATCAGCCCGCTTTATAATTGGATCATGTTCCAAGGTTACAATAGCGGAGCATTGGTGGCCCATTGGGGAGCAGCCTGGGGAAAAGAATATATCCGGAAATTCGGGGGAATTCACGAGCTTCTTGGCAAATAAAAAGGCCTTGCCGCTTTCATGGCAAGGCCCATTTAAGCAAAAGCTTTAAAGATTAACGATCGCGATAACGGCCTTCGCCGCGTCCACCGCGTGGTTGTCTTTGGAATCCGCCTTCTCCGCGCTCACGCTCTTGTGGTGGGCGAGCGACAGAAACGACGAGGGTTCTTCCGCCAAGTTCTGAACCATTGACGGATTCGATCGCTTTTTGAGCAGCATCAGCAGATGACATCTCGACGAATCCGAAACCTTTAGATTGGCCAGTAACTCGGTCTGTGACGATTTTTACAGAGATAATTTCGCCGAATTGGCTGAAAATCTGAAAAAGTTCATCTTCAGTTGTTTTGTATGGAAGACTTCCAACGTACAATTTTTGTGTTTGTGACATAAATAATTTCCTTCATTTGAAAACAGGTGATAATCCACCTACATATAAGCCTGATCAGATCTTCTTCCTAAAGCACACAATTGCACACTGGACAGAAAGCTCAAATCAACAACTCACCGAGGAGTATATCAAATTCCGCCTTTGATTGGCTAGTGCTCTGTTTCGAAAAATCTCTGTACACGACAATTTTTTAGCTTGAGGGGCGAGCGCGGCAAAGCCAGATTGAAGCGAAGCGCTTTTTTGTCGCAGGGAAAAAGCCAAAGGCTATTTCTGAAGACAAAAAATCGATATGGCAAAGCCGCAACCGGCCATTCAGCTAAAAAATTATCGTGTACAGAGAAAAGAATGGGTTCTTTTCGTAAATTGTACTGATAATCAATAGGTTACATCTTCCTTGGCAGGAATCATAATTCTTGCCAGAAGAAGATGTTGTTGGATTACCGTTTCTGGTTGCATCCAATGCCAGTCCTCAAGAAATGAATCGTCTTTTTTCTCGATAACTGGATCATTTTCTTCAGCCAACACACTCATTGATTGGCCCTCTGTGATTGGGAAAATGATGTTAAAAAACTTTCTTGCTAAAAAGTTCAAAACAGTTTAAAAATTAAGTTTTATAGTTGACACAGGCTCTTATTTGAACGACGTTTTGCTTTGGCTGCTTGCATCACGTGAGTTAACGATCCAAAGCAGATAGGATCTGCTTTGCGATCATTTGACTGCGGGAATTTTTACTCCGGTCAAAATGGTAAAATTAACAGAGTAAAGCGCAGTTTTTTCTCGTTCTGAAGAAGGTAGTTCGGTTCATGCAGATAAAGACTTTATGCAAAATCAGTCTCTTTTTTCTTTTTTGGTCATTTAGTCATTCGAACTCCCATCACCCTATTCATAATTTGGTTGCAGCCTCGCAAAGTCCTCTTCCTGAGACATTCGAATTCTGGAAGGCGGAAGAGTGGATAACTCATGAGAATGCGCAAGATTTAATTCCCAAAAAAACTGTCTCTGTCCCTAGATATAATGAACACATTCGACTAACAAAAAACGACGATTGCGGTAAGCCTCCTAAACAAGGCCCCCCAGGTCCTCCAGGATCTCCAGGTTCTCCTGGACCAGCAGGGCCAACAGGTCCATGCTGCAGCGGTCCAACCGGCCCCACAGGTCCTGCAGGCGAAGGGTCAGGATCTCCAGGTCCAACCGGTCCAGCTGGACCTACAGGTCCTGCAGCAGGTCCAACTGGCCCCATAGGTCCACCTGGTTCAGCTGGACCTACAGGTCCTGCAGGAGGTCCAACTGGCCCCATAGGTCCAACAGGGATTCAAGGCTCGACCGGTCCAACGGGAGCTACCGGTTCGACAGGGGCAACTGGACCTACGGGAACTCGAGGTTCAACTGGCCCCACTGGGGCTACTGGTCCAACGGGAGCTACCGGTTCGACAGGTGCGACTGGGCCCACGGGAACTCAAGGTTCAGCTGGTCCCACTGGGGCTACTGGACCAACGGGAGCAACGGGTGCTACCGGTCCAATAGGTGTAGGTGCGACTGGACCTACGGGAATTCAAGGTTCAACTGGCCCCACTGGGGCTACTGGTCCAACGGGAGCAACGGGAGCTACCGGTCCAACAGGTGCGACTGGACCTACGGGAACTCAAGGTTCAACTGGCCCCACTGGGGCTACTGGTCCAACGGGAGCAACGGGTGCTACCGGTCCAACAGGTGCGACTGGACCTACGGGAACTCAAGGTTCAACTGGCCCCACTGGGGCTACTGGTCCAACGGGAGCAACGGGTGCTACCGGTCCAACAGGGGCAACTGGACCTACGGGAACTCGAGGTTCAACTGGCCCCACTGGGGCTACTGGTCCAACGGGAGCAACGGGTGCTACCGGTTCGACAGGTGCGACTGGACCTACGGGAACTCAAGGTTCAACCGGCCCCACTGGGGCTACTGGTCCAACGGGA
>Ga0068866_10000080_pt1 | contig 38803 bp, 56 predicted proteins | sample KBSMisM22_FD_66587 | JGI IMG/M metagenome (GOLD analysis project Ga0068866, IMG submission 66587) | Miscanthus rhizosphere microbial communities from Kellogg Biological Station, Michigan, USA - KBS Miscanthus M2-2 | ecosystem: Host-associated > Plants > Roots > Rhizosphere > Soil ... | reverse complement strand
CGAAATCCTGTAGGGACTATCCGCGAATCTGGCGCGATAGGCGCGGATGAATCGACCAATGCATTCAATCCGTACCTCCCGGCGATCGGCCGGGTGCTGGAGGTGCTGCGGAGCTACGGGCCAAGTGGCACCACGGTCGAAATCTGCAATCGCGATCTCGCCGCGTCCGCCGGCTGCTCGGCTGGCCGCATCCCAGCGCTGCTGCGACAGCTCGAAGCCGACGACATGATCGAGCGGGTGACCGGCCCGCGCGGCAGTTTGATCATGGTCAGCGATCAACATGTTGATCGATCGAATAGCGCATTAGCATGCGATCAAGAGTCTGATCGCCGCTCAACTGCCGATCCTTCGATCCCCAACCAGATGCTTGATCGCTCCGCTGCGGCTGTCGTGAGCGATCAATTTATTGATCCCCCCCACACCCCCCTATATGGTATTCAGCATGAGTCTTCGCAGCAGCAGCATGCGCGCGGGCGCGAGTCGCTCTACGATGCGATCCTCGCCGCCAACGAACACAACGAGGGGGTCGCGCTCGATGTGCTGGAGAAAAACCCTGAGCTCACGCTTGCAGAGTTTCAGGCGCTTTGCCGCGCCGGCGCGAAACGTGGAAGTCGGCGATCGAAAAACAGTATCGGCCTGGTGATCTGGTGTCTCCAGCACGGCCAACCGCTGCATAGCCCGAAGGAGCCTCGTGATGAGCGATCAGCCGCCCGATCTCCCTCCACCGGAACGCCGCGGCGATCTGCGCCGAATCGGAGCGAACAAGCCGCCGATCCCGCTCTGGGGATCGACGTTGACGCGCTCATCGCCGAATGGCAGCGAACCGAGCCGCTTGGGCCAATTGCAATGCGTCTGCCAGGGCAGCGGAGTGGTGCTCATGGCGACTGACCTAGCACGGGCGGCGCGGCTGGTCATGCTCGACGTGTACGGCGACCGGGCGCTGATTCCGTGCGATTGCACCGACGGGCGGCAGCGGGCGGCCAAATGGCGCAACCTGCCCCGTGCGGCGAAAGGCATCTCGCTGACGACGTTTCGCGCACTCCCTGCGCAGCGCCTCTCGCTCGACCTGGCTAGATCGTTCGTCGCCGATCCGTATGGCTGGCTGACGCTCGTCGGCGGCTATGGCGTCGGCAAAACGCGGCTGATCTATGGCGCGCTGAACGACCTGGCTGACGTGGGCATGTACGGGCGCTATGTGATGATGCCGGAGCTGATCAACGAACTGCGCGATAGCGCGCGTGAGGGCGGCTACGGCGAGCGACTGCGGCGCTTCGTGACCGCGCCACTGCTGGCGATTGACGAGCTGGATAAGATTCGTGACACCGAGTTCGTCGACGATGTGCTGCATGCGATATTCCTGGCACGCTACCAGGAACACGAGACCAGAAGCACGATCATCGGCTACAACGCCGACGGTGCGAATCGTATTCCGCCATTTCTGCGCTCTCGTATTCACGATAGCCGCTTTCGCCTGGCCGAGATGACCGGTCCGGATATGCGGCTGTTCGCTGACAAGCTCGACCCGTGGGATCGCGGTGAAGGCGAAGGAGGCGCGTCGTGACCAACACCACCGGCATTCCCCCCGAGCTGCTGCTGGCCGCCAGCGCCGTGTATGGCGTGAGCGTGAATGCCATCCTCGGCCGCGGTCGCGATCGGGCGGCCGTCCTCGCGCGCCAGTCGGTGATCTGGACACTGCGCGCTGAGACGGATATGACATTGACGGAGATCGGCGAGCTGCTCGATCGGGATCACACCTCGATCATCGCGGCGGTGGCGTCGATCGAAGCGAAGGCGGTCAAGAACGTGCGGGTCGCGCTCGGCCTGGCGGCGCTGCGGCGGGAGGTGGCGACGTGATCGACCTCTACGCGATCGACGCCCCCGAGTCCGCGCGCGAGCGCACCCGCCGTCGACTCCAGCAGCGGCGGTGCCTGGTGTGCGGCGCGAGAGGGCTCGCGAACCGCGACACGTCCTATTTTTGTCGTTTGCATATATCTGCATATAGATACTGCTCGACCTGTGAGACGCTGCGCACGACCGCCGAGCACGGCAAGGACTCGCGCTGTAAGGGCTGCGCGAGCGAGAAAGCGCTGGCCTACTACCGCGCGAACAGCGACGCGAACATCTACCGCATTCGCCTCAAAGAACTCGCGACGCGCCAGAGCACGCGCGGTGATCAGATCCTGGCCGGTGTGCGCAGGCGGATCGCGCTGGCCGCGCTGGTGCGAGCGACGCCGGGATGGTCATGGCCCAAACGCGCGGCGCTGGTCGGCATGAACCGTTGCCAGCTCGCGCGCAACTATCGGCAGCAATGCGCCGGGCGCGTGCTGGACGCCGACCAGAGCGACCGGGCGCGCGATGCCCACTGGAGCGCACGATGAGCCTCTCTAGCATCTACACCGAGTTGCACCGTAACGCCGCCCGCACTGGACAGGATCGCGCGCAAGAGCTGCGCGGCGGCGCGCGGCTGGCGGTGCGCGTGCCGGCCGGCGTGGTGATCTTGACCATATCGCGTAAGGGCAAGCGAATCGGGGATGTCGAAATGGTCACGTTCAGGCGCGATTGCTGTGTACCAGACACAGCCGAGCGCATCCCGGCCGAAGGTCAGCGCGAGCACGATCGCGACGGTGAGCACTGGCACTCAGTGAGTTACCGATGGAAGGAAGTGTGGTAGCGATGATCGAAGCCCGCCCCCATATGATCCGCATTCCAGGCGGCGGCGTGCGCGTACTGCGAACGATCTGCGGCGTCGCATGCTACCTGCTGGCCTACGATGTGCCGCGCGGTGAGCGGATGTGTCGGTCGTGCGGATGTACTGATATTTTCGGCTGCGCGGGCGGCTGCGCGTGGGTCACACCGACGCACGATCTGTGTACGCGGTGCTACCGGAAAGGCATGCTGCTGTGAGCACAATCACCTGGTTCAAGAGTAGCCCGTCCGCCGGCGATCCGTCGTGTCTCTGCTCGTGGTGCGAGGCGCCGATCGGCGAGGATGAGGCGCCGATCCTGAGGTTGTTCAATCCGGCGACCAACCAGGAGGCGCGCTTCCACTGGCGCTGCGCAGACCTCGCGGGCGTCGTGTCGCTCGGCGCGCCGGTCGATACATTCGATGGTTTCGCGTATGGGGAGATGTTTGAATGAGCAAAGGACGCAAGGTGCCTGATCAGCATATCGACCACGCTAGAGAGCTGCGCGATCGGCTGGGTCGCGCCGCCTACGAAGCGGCGACAGGCTCGGAAGATGACTCGACCTGGGAGACAGCCTCCCCCACAAGTAAAGAGCTGTATCGGCGCGTCGGCCAGGCCGTGATGGATGTGATCGTCAAGAGGGGATCGGGGCGGCGCGGCGAAATCGGCGTGGAGAGCATTGTCGCGGCGGATAACGGCAAGCCCTTCGTGCAGCTGTCGATCGACCTCTCGCCGGCGCAGCTCACGCCCGGCAAGGCGCGCGAGATCGCGCTGCTGCTCCTAGAAAGCGCCGCCGCAGCTGAGAGTGACGCGGCGCTGATGGCCTTCGCACGCGATTTCGTCGGCCTGGATGAGATGCGATCAGGACAGATGCTCGCGCAGCTTCGTGAGCAGCGCGAAAAGGCACGCGGATCGGCGGTAGACAGCGCATGACCGACGACGATCGAATCGACCTCGGCCCGTGCTGCGCATGCCGCCAGCCTGGCCCAACCGTGCGCAACATCCTCACGCTGCCCTACCGCGCGCCCGTTGCTGGAAAAGGTTGGGGCTGCCTCCAATGCAATCTGCCGAACGACGGCGCGATCGCGGTGGTCTGTGATCGGTGCTTAGAGACGAACGCGCCGATCTTCGACGTGTGCTACGGCTACCCGAGTGGCGGCGGGCGGGTGCCGCGCGAGACGCTTGTTGAGGCGTTCGATCACGATATGCGCATGCATCCGGGGGAAGTATGAAACCTGACATCGATCCGACTCGGCTGATCCACGAATACCTCTCTGGTCTGTCGTGTGCCGCGCTCGGGCGGAAGTACGGGTACTCCGCCACCGCGATCTATTACCGGCTCGTGCGGCTAGGGGTGAAACGCCGCAGAGTCGGCGCGCCCGGCGGGAATACAAACGCGAAACGATGGCAGCCGTGGGAGGTGCGACCGTGACCGTCAAGCTCACCTCGACCATTAAGCTCATCTCCAGCCGTGCCTACCACTGCGGCAATTGCGCGCTCTGGCGTCGCGCCGTCGGCTGCACGATGCCTGACTCGCCTTCGACGGTCAACTGCGGGCGGACGCGCTTTGATGATCTGTGTGAGCAGTGGTGTCCGTCGCATCTGTCAGCGCGGATGGGGCGCAAGTGGCGAAAACGAGTAAAGCATGATTGATGTTCGCCTGGCCTACGACCTGCCCCAAGGGCGCGCCTGGTACATCGGCGGAAGCGGCCTCGCTGGGCAGCCAGCGTATCGGCTCGGCACACAAACGCTGGCGCACATCGATGTGATCGCGCTCCTCCATCGGCGACGCCAGCGCGGCCGGCGGGTGCCACCGAACGACGAACGACGAACGACGGAAAGCAGGATCGCGCATGAGCGAACCGACCTACACGATCTCCAGCGACGGGAAATCGATCACCTGCAGGCGTTGTGGGATGACCAGCTATCACCCGATGGACGTATCCGCGCTCTTCTGCGGACAGTGCCGAATGTTCCACCAGCAGGCGATAGAGCTCCGCGAGCTACGCCGCGATCTCGGCAATGGCTACGTGCTCTGGCTCGTGCCGCAGCTGTTTGGCAATTGGCTCGTGTGCATTGGCGTGGTGGATGACGAGGCCTACGCCGATACGTGGGAGTACCACGGTCTCGGCCCAGCGCTGCTGGCGTTCGCGGAGTGGGACGGCATCGGCGACCCGATCGGCTTCTATCGGCACCCGCCGACGGGCCGGCGCCGCCCGGATGGCGATCCGGCGAAAGAGTACATTTACTTTTGAGTGAGGCGAGTGAGGGCGTAGTGAGCATCGACGTGAACGGCAACGACAATTCGCCCGAGTGGGGCTGGTGCCAAGCTGAAGGCTGCGACGAAACGGCGTACCCGATCTGGGAGTCGGGCGGATACCCCGACGATCCCGATCTGCTGCTATGCGAGAAGCACATCGGCGAGACGATCGCGCGCCTCCGCGCTGCGCTGGCGTGGTACGCAGACCTATCGAATTACGACATGTGGCGCGCACCACGGACGGCCGGCGGTTGGCGCACCGATCGCGGCGAGCGCGCTCGCCTAGCGCTCGAACAGGTCGTAGCCCGCCGTGCTGCCGAGCACCCCGGCGCGGCGCTGCTCGCCGAGCTGACAGCAGCACGCGCGGTGGTCGAGGCGGCGCGGACGACACATAACGGCGCGAGCGTCGAGACACGACGGGAGGGCATGCGGGCGATCGGGGATGCGCTGGACGCCTACGATGAAGCGGCGAAAGCGAGGGCCGAATGAAACGAGCCGAGATCGAGTCGCAGCTGGGCGCGACACAGGAGGCGCTGGCACTCGCCGAGGACGAGATCGCGCGCCTCCGCGCTGCGCTGGGCTGGTACGCCGACCATAGCAACTACGACGGATTCGAGGCGCCGGGCGTGCTCGATCAGCAGCAGGGCACATGGCACCCGGACGGCGGCGAGCGAGCGCGCCAAGCGCTGAAGGAAGCGAGGACTGCGTGAGCGAACGCACATTCTTTTTGTGGTTTATCGAGCGGCTACCGACCTATGATCCTGCCTGGCCGGCCGACATCCAAGCGGCCTGGATGGAGTGCTTCACGCGGCTTTGGCAGTGGGGATGCCGCCTGACTGTTGAGGATGCGATCGACATGTACGTGGAAGCAGGCAACGATGGCCTATAGCGTCACAACCAAGAAGACCTGGGCGCGCATCCTGGACGATATCGAAGACAGTCTTGGGAAGTGGGGCCACGTCGCGCTTGGCTGGCGCGTGGACACGCTGCTGGCCCCGCGCAGCGCTAGTAAGACGTACCAGAGCATCGAAGAGCGCACCGTCACACTGCATTGGGTGCGCAAGGGCAAGCCCTACGCGATCGCGATGCAGAAGCAGGCGCGCGCCGTCGATAATTTGCTCGTGATCTGGCTCATTCTGGAGACGCTGCGGCTGAACGATGCGCGTGGCTATGCCGAGCAGATCGCAACCGTGTATCGCCAGGAGTTCCCGGCGCTGCCGGGGCCGGGCCAAACGGGCGCGAGTGTGCCGCCCAAGCCGACGCCTGCCGGGCCGGGCGCAGTTGACCCCTACGCCGTTCTGTACGTGCGCCGCGACGCGCCGCTCGTGATATGCGAGGCCGCCTATCGGGCAATGGCAAAGGCATGGCACCCAGACCACAGCGGCCGAGGGGATTGGATCGTTGCGGCGAATGTAGCGATCGCAGCAATCAGGAAGGAAAAGGGATGACCACACTCCCAACCTACCCCTGGTTTGATGTCGTGCCTGAGCACCTTCGAACCCGCCGGCAGCTGGCCGAGCAGGGCTTACGACCTGGTGGCCCGATCGTGGCGAAAGTGGTGTGGCATCGTGGCGAGCGCTGGGCAAACCTGTACGACGCGACGCTGGCCAAGCGCAAGCTCAGCATGACCGAGGCACAAGCAGCCGCGCTGGAGAAGGCTAGACAAGCGAAGCGGCGCTGCTATGGGTGCGGCGAGGACACCGGCATGATCCTCTGGCGTGGCTTCCGGCCCGAGCGCGATTGCCCGCATTGCTACGAGGCCGATCTGCGCTACCAGCGGCAGCAGCGCGCGGATGACCGAATGAGCGCAGCGCGCGATGCACGGACGTGGATCACCTCGCCGCGCACCGTGGTACTCGACACGGAAACGACTGACCTGTATGGCTATGTGGTGCAGATCGCGGTCATTCGTGCGCACGATCGTCTCGTGCTGCTCGACACGCTGATCAATCCTGAATACCCGATCGAGCCAGATGCGCAGCGCATCCACGGCATCTCAGCTGAGATGGTCAAGGATGCACCGACGTTCGCGGCGATCGAGCCGCAGCTGGCCGCGGTGTTGCGCGGCAAGCGGATCGTGACCTATAACGCGAGCTTCGACGAAAATATTCTGCGCAATGAGATCCACCGGCTGACCGGCGCGAACGCGGCTGCCGAGCTCAACCGCTGGCTCAGGCCTAAGCGCTGGCGCTGCGCAATGGAGGCGTATGCAGCCTTCTGCGGCCAGTGGAGCAGCTACCACGGCTCATACAAATGGCAGCCACTGATGGGCGGCGATCATTCCGCCCTGGGCGATTGCAGGGCCACCCTGGCGCTGCTCCAGCGGATGGCGGAGCACCGCCAAACTGAGGAACTCCAAGAAGAGCTGGGGCGATAACACCAGCAACCGACGGCGATGCCTTCAACACCGCCGCCGGCCAAAGCTGAGCCCGTTGAGTAGGCAACGCGGCGATGCGATTGTACCGCATCTCCGCCCCTAGAACAGAGGTTCGAGATGCGCAATCAATCGCACGCTTCGCCCCGCCCACGCGCACCGACCGCCCTGGTCGCCGGCGTGGTCGTGCTGGCACTGATTCCGATCATCGGCTGCATGGCCTGGCTGTGGTTCCAGTGGGCCGCGCTGACCGTATCGGCGCCCTGGTTCATCGACTTCGTGCGCTATAGCCTATTCCTGCTGCCGCTGGTGTTCGGCGCGTGGGCACTCGGCACCGGCGTCACGATTCTCTGGCGGCGGTTCGGTGACCATCGCTATATTCAGGCGCATCACCTCACGCAGCTGGAGCGCGCGCGTCAGGTCGCGCCGAATGCCACCAGCTTTACCTGGCATGCGCTGGCCAGTCCGCCGGCGCAGCTGCTGGCGTTGCCCGAGCCACAACTCGCGCCAGCGCTGGCCGTGCCGACGTTCGCCACGATGCTTGATCAGAGATTGGTCGGAAAAGGCCGCAAGCTGGTGCTGGGCTATGATGACGGCGGCGTGCTGGAGGGCGATTGGACGGATCTGTATTCGACAGCGGTGGCAGGCCTGCCTGGCCAGGGCAAGACCACATCCCAGCGGTTCTTCGCCTGTCAAACCGCACTGCACGGTGCGCGCTTCGCCATCATCGATCCGCACGCCGGCGCTGGCGAGGATAGTTTAGCTGCTACCCTTGCGCCGCTCGGGAGCACCTTCCTGTGTCCGATCGCCAGTGACAATAAAGAGATGCTCGACACGGTGCGCCACATCGCCGACATCGGCGCGCAGCGGGTCAAGGGCATCGACAAAGGCGAGACGCCGATCATCTTGTGGGTCGATGAACTGACCAGCCTGCTCGGGCGATCGGCGATCGGCGACGAGCTGGCGGAGCTGCTGGAGAAGATCGCCCAAGAGTACCGCAAAAAGAAAGTCTATGTCAGCGCATCGGGGCAGATCTGGACGGCCAGCCGCGCCACCTCCGAGCTGCGCGATAGTTTCGCCAGTGTGCTCTGCCACCGTATGAAGCGCGGCCAGGCCAGGATGCTGCTGCCGACCGACGAGGCCCAGTTGGTCGAGCGGCTGTCGCCCGGCCGCGCGGTGTTGTGGCGCACGAGCGGCGCGACCGCGATTGTGGGGATCCCGAATACCACGGAGGCGGATGTCAGAACGGTGGCGACAATGATCAGCGGTCAATCGCCGGTCGATACGCGGTCGATGAACGGTAGCGCCCCGGTCACGACAAAGCTCGGCATGGGCTTTCATCCGCTACCGAAAATCGACCAGACATCGACCGTTGCAAGTATGGTCGCAACCCAGCCCCTGAGCGGTCAAACCATTACTGCGGAAGCGCTCCGGGCGCATGCGCTCTTTTTGGACGGAAAAGACCTCACCGAGATTGTGTTTCTGCTGCGCAGCATCAAACCAAAAGAGGGCGCGCGCTACCAGCAGGCGCTGAAAGAGATTCAGGCACTCATTCGAACAGCCGCGAAAGCAGGTGCGAATTGACCACGAAGACGACTATTCATCTGACATTGGGGCGCGCGGCCTCCTGGCTCGACCGATGGCAGATCCCGCCCGCCCTGGTTGTCGCGGTGCTCATTCTCCTCATTGCCGCTGGCATCTCGGGGATAAGTCGGCTGCGCAGCGAGAGAGCCGCGGCTGCCGCGCCCACCCCTGGCTTGATCATCCTGATTGCGACTCAGCCCGCGAACGTACCACCGACCGCCGTACCGCCGATCCAGGTGGCAGCGATCCAGCCGACCACGCCGCGCTATGTGGTGGCGTGGTCGGCCCCTGACGGCGATGTGCTTGGGCCTATTCCAGCGCCAGCCGCGAGCGCCCTGCTCGGCCGATGGGGCGATGGATGGGTCGCGACCACATGGGAAGGTGCGACCGTCTGGATCCGCGCCGCTGACCTCGGGCTCAGCTTAGCGAACCTTGCGCCGCAGATCGCGCCCGAGCAGCCAGCAGGCCCGCGCGTGGTCACTGTCGAGCAGCCACAGGCGCCACAGCCAGCCGAGCAGCCCGGGCAGCCCTATCAGACAGCCAACCAGCCGCCGACCCCTGAGCCGGCCGCACAGCCCGCACAAGCGCCAGCGCTGCCGCTGCCGATCGCGCCGCCGGCGACGCTTGCGCCGATGGAGCAGAACGACGTAACCCAGGAGTGGGCACGCCAGCAGTACCTTTCGGAGCATCCCGAAGTGAACCGATAATCGTTCAAACGAAAGGAAGATCCACGATGATCATCGCGATATCCATGCAAAAGGGCGGCGTTGGGAAGACGACCACAACACTGGCGCTCGGCAGCGAGCTGGCGCGCTCCGGAGCGCGCGTGCTCTTGGTCGACCTCGATCCACAGGCCTCGCTCACCGAAGGCATCGGCGTCACGCCCGATCAGCTCGACGGCACGATCTACGAGGCCATGATCGATCCGACCCTGGGGACACAGGTCACGATCACAACCGAGTACGGCGTCGATCTCATTCCGGCCACCCTGGCGCTGGCCGGCGCGGAGCTGTCATTCGCCGGCCGCTTCGGTCGCGAGCTGCTGCTACGGCAGGCCTTGGTCCCGCTCAGAAGCCAGTACGACTACATTCTGATTGATAGTCCGCCTGGGCTGGGCATCTTCACCGTGAACGCCCTGGTGGCGGCTGATAGGCTGCTCATTCCACTCCAGGCGCACGTCTTTGCGATGGATCAGATGGCGCAGATGGAGTCGACCATCACGATGATCCGGCAGATGAATCCCAGTCTGTCGATCGGCGGGATCGTGGTCACGATGGTTGGCCGCACGAATATCAATCAGGCGATAGAAAGCGCCGCGCGCGAACGTTACGGCGATCTGGTGTTTGATATCACGATCCCTCACAGCGTGAAGATTATCGAGGCACCGGCCGCTGGGCAGCCGATCACGATCTACGCACCAGAGAGCGCTGGCGCGCTGGCGTATGCGGCATTAGCTGAGGAAGTGCGGGAAAGGTGGCCAATAAGCGGGTAGACATATACCGCATTACAATGCTGTAAGGTGGCTGTATTGGTAATGGGGAGTTGGTATGATGAGCACATACGAACGAATGCCACGCGGTGCTTGCAACACCCGTGGCGCGGCCAATCGCTGTAGGGGATTGACATGCCTAGCGTACTACGAAAACGGAGACGCGCCACATTCGCCGATCGGAACGTTTCCTGCCGGTTCTGCAACTTTCCAATTTCTCAGCGCCATCACGAGCTACCAGTAAGCATTTATGGCGAAACCGCATGGGTCATTGAGCTGTGCGCGAGATGCCACGAATCGGTTCATATTTTCACGCGCGCCTATGAAGACATCCTGGCAGGCAAAGAAGACTCGCGGAATATCAAGCTGATGCTGAAGCTACGGAACTACTACAGGTATGGAAGCGACAGCAGGGATGCGTTTCGCATTGAGCAGCTCTCTGCGCACGTTACGATGGCATACAACCAGCAACACAAGCGCATTCCGCCGCTAGATAATCAGACATGGGAAGGCTTTTTCGAAGAGCATGATCGCCGCGAAGAAGAACGGCTATGGAGGTTGTGATGCCACCTAAACCAAATATCGCAGCCAGGTACACGGGGAAAGCGACCGACATGCAGGTTGGCCGACCCTACGCAATGACCTTGCCGGCGATCGCGGAATCGCTGTCCGAGCCGATGAAGGATATTGCACGGCAGTACATCGGGGCGCGGAATCGACTGGGAGTCGATCTCCTGGAGGCGTGCCGCTACATCAGTGAGGCGAAGCAAAAGGCAGCATATGGCGAATGGGAAGTGTTTCTGAAAACAATCGGCCTGGACGAAGGCCGCGCCCGCGCACAGATCCGTATTCACGAGGAAGTGCAGCGCGATCCTACGCTGATGGAGCACGTTGTCAGCGGGTTTCTGTCGGAGGCGGTCGCGCGCGAGTTGCTGCCAGCGCCGGCTGAAGTACGGCAGGAGGTTCTGTCGCGTGGCAAGCCGCCGACGTTGCGCGACGTGCGCGAGGCAAAACGGGCGTCAACGCCCGCTTTCGAGCAGCCTATGCTGCCCGACATGCCCGCGCCGGCGTCACCCACCGATCTGCCGGCCGAGTACGCGATCATTCAGCGGCGTTTTCTAGCGCACGGTATCACGCTGCTCTCAAACATGCAGGGCCAGCATCGGGCTTTTGTCACCAGGAAAGAGGGCATGACCGGGGTTGTCACGTTCGACTGGGCGGATGTGCTGAGCAAGCTGGAGCGATTGGAGGAACAGACCGCGCCCGAGATTGCACCAGCCGAGCATAATCCGAAATATTCCGACGTCGTTGCGCCGCCCGCAGCTGCTCCAGCATCCACCGCTGCGCCAATAAATGGCTGGTGGAATTGCGGCAGCGAGCTCCGCGCGATCAGCGCCGCGATTGGAGCGGGGGATCGGCTCGGGGCCACGCGCGCCGCGCTGCACCTGGCCGTGGTGATCATTGGCGATGCGCTGCTTGACTATGGTGGGCTGATGTCTGAGGCCGAATACGAGTCGCTCCGGCGGCTCGTCAAGCGGGAACGGGACGCTGCATGATCGGCAGCCACAGCACGCCGCGCAGCTCCGCGGTGATCGCGCGATCATCGAACGTGAGCCGATACACGTCGTCGGCGGCTGGATGCACCGAATAGTCACGCGGCAATTGGCAGAGCAGCAGGCCGCTTGTCAAGCAGGCGCGAGAGGAGCGCGCCTGATGCGCCCTGCTTACCTACTCGCCCACTCGCCGAGCGGGCGCACGGCCCCGACATCCGTCAGCGCGCCTTCCTCCCACAGCAGCACCGCCAGCAGCGCACGCACCTGGACAGCCGTAAGATTGGCGATCGACACGCCGACCGCCGACTGCGCGATAGCGATCACCTGCGCGCGCAGGGCACTGGCAGCGCTCGCGGCAGCAGCCTGCGCGGCGTCGTAGGCGTCACTGGCAGCCTGGAGCTGCGCCAGCGTCGGCTGAGCCTGCGCAAGATGCCAGGCCGCGATATACGGGCCTGCTCCGTCGTCGCGTATCTCGTAGTCGCTGATCGGGCTGGAGTTTGGAAAGAGCTGGCGCAAGGCGTTCGCAATATTCATTGGGAGGCTCCTTATTGATGAGGACACACGCGCTCCAGCAGCAGCCTACGTCGCCACCCGCACCCCACTAAAATGCGTATGATAGCCGTCGCTGGTGCCGAGCAGCGATTGATTCGCGGTGCAATCCGAGTAGGCGTACACTTCGAAATAATCACTACTGCCGTTTGCGTCGAGCACAACGGTGATCGACTGGCCTTGCAGCAGGCCGGCGCCGTTGCTCTCGATCAGCGCGGTTTTCCCGCGCACACCGTTTTTATAGATGTCGATGATCAGCGCCTTTTGATGCTCCATTGCCGCAGCTACCCACACGATCGAGGCCGAGAGGAGATACTTTCCGGCGATCGTCGGCGTAAACCGATCGCTGGCGAAATTGGAATTGCTGTCGAATACCTCTGTTTGGAATGTCACCTTGGTGAACGTGCCGATCACAAAGCCGGTTTGATTGGTGTTTTTGTAGACCGAGAATGCTGGCAGCGCGACAACTCCACTTCCACCATCGGCGACAGGGATCGGCGTCGCCTGGCTGGTCACCGCGCCGGTCGTCGTCGTGACCTTCATATAGCCCGAGGCCAGCGCGCTCAATGCCTGCTCTGCTGACAGCTCACTATTGGCAGTCTGCGTGATATAGGTCGCGCTGGCTGGCGCGGCTGCCAGGGTCGCGCGCTGCGCTGCGGCGTCGGCGTCGTCGAGGATGGCGCGGCCTGCTGCCGTCATATCAGCCAGCGCGGCGGTACCTGAGCCGGTGAAGTATGGCAGCTTATCTGCTGCGCTTGTCAGCCCAGCCAGCGCTGCCAGCTCAGCATCGTAGGCCTGCACATTCGTGCCGATCACCAGGCCCAGCAGGCTGCGCATCGCTGCGAAGTTCGCCGCCGTGATCAAACTCTGGCCGTTCGCGCTGGCGTCGCTGATCAGGCTGGCAGTAATCGCGCTGAGAACGGCGAGTGAACCTAGCCCGCCGGCGGTGCGCAGCGCCGCAGCATCAGCCAAGGCCAACAACGCGCGTCCAAACGAGGTGGTGGTCAGCGCCGCGATTGCCGTCAGGTCGCTATCGAGCGGCTGTTTGGCAGCCAGATCGGCTACGAGGCCGGTGATCTGGCTCTCGGCCAGTGTCAATGGATCTGAGCCAGCGCCAATGTGCGTGCTGGCGTGCGCGGTCGGCACTCTCGCGTCGGTCAGCCGTGGATCGGTTGAGGCAACGATCCCACCGTGGGCCGCCGTTGTGAGCGCGGTATGCGTGTCCAGCTCGGTCTGTGTCGCCGGATCGAATGAGAGTTTAGCAGGTGTGACCACGCCGGCGTCAATTGTCCAAATCGCGCCGCTGCCTGAAACCGTAATATCGCCCTTATCGCCGTCGGCCACGCTTGCGGGGCCTTGGGGATGCACATGATCGCCCCGGCTGGCGCTGCTGCTTGTTCCTGGGTCGGCGCTCACATCATTCACAAGCGGATCATCGTCGCTGAGCGTGACGCCGCCGCGCGTCGTGCCACTGGCCGGCGGGATCGTGCGCGCGGGCAGCTGATTTTTGATGCGCTCAGCCGGGAGGCCGCGATCGAGCTGTTCCTGCTGACCGCGCTCGATCAGGCGGCGCGCCTCGCCGGCGCTTTTCTGGAATGCCATCAGGTTCTCACGATGATTTCAAATGCGCTCGGCCCGAACGCAGCACCGAAGGCAAGCTTGCTGCCGTCGAGGGTCAATGGCAGGAGCGTCGTGGTCGTACCGTCATCAATCAGGATCGCGCTGCCAATCCACAGCCCCGCCAGCGTGCGCGTCTGCCGATCGACCCGCACGGTCACATGCGCCGTCGTGATGCCGCCTGCAAGCTGCGTGACCGTGGCCGCCCCCAGCGGATCGGAAACCCGCCACACGCCGCTGCCGCCCGCTGTCTCGCCACCGTCCGTGTAGTACAGCGCTTGCGTTGAGACTGCCGCTGTAACCTCATCCCCACTGGACAGGAGCAAGGTCGGCTGCGCGGATCGGTAGTCGCTCGTGTGATACATGCTAGGGGCGGCAACACTCGCAGCGAAGCAGGCGTAGCTTCCCCCCGGCTCCCGATCAAGCGTGCGGTAGAGCAGCACATCGGCGTACAGGTCGCCGGGAGATGACCCGGCGGGCGTGTGGATGATATTGGTCGCGTCAATGTAATACAGCTTCCCCACGCCTGCGCTGATACGCCCCATGATGATAAAATCGCCGTCGAGGCCCGATGCTATGGCGGTTGAGACAAAGGCGTTCGTTTCGGTTATGCTCGTGACCGCCGCCCCCGTGCCTTTGATGACTGCCGTGTAGCCAGTGTTGCCCAGCACCGCCGCCCACTCGTTTGCGAACTGTTCCGACCACGCGATGCCGCCGAACACGGCGTTGGTGGGTATCCCCGGCGGCGTATCGATCAATACCTCCGTCCACGTCACCCCTGCGTCGTTGGTGAACCAGAGCGGACTATGCGCCCATGTCGCGCCCACGAGCGTACCGCCTGAGCCTGCGGTGAGGGTAGAGCTATTATTAAAGACCGCAAGCCAGCGATCGGGATAGAACGGGTCACTAGCGATCTGCAAGCCGCGCACCGTGCCGGCCTGGGGGAGCGCCCTGAACGCCCACGCGCCACTACTGTAGTGCCACACGCCGCCTGGATCGACGCCGAAGGACATCAGCAGCACCTCAAATGCGCCACTCACGCGCGCACCCAGGCCGAGCATATGACCTTGTTCCCCCGCCGCCAGGCTCTTCCAGAGCAGCAGCTGGTCGGCCACGGGGAAATACTTGCGCAGCGCGCCCTGGCCGACATCGATCGAGTCAAAGTCGGCCGTGTAGATCACATCAAACTGCCGGCTCCCAAGCATGTGCTGCACGGTCGCGCCGGCGGGAAAGAACTGACTGGACTGGAGCGCCGACAGGCCCGTCAGAGCGTCGAATGACCAGATCTCTGCCGGGTCGTCGCCCGTAATGGCGTACAGCGTCGCGCGCAGCCCACTCGCCTCGCGATCGAGCGCGAGACTGCGCACGTCGGTCGCGTCGAAATCGGCGAGCGCGCCGGTCTCCACGCGCGAGAGAGCCGCACCCGCTGGCGCGCCGGTGTAGCACACCCAGGTCACTTGCCCGTCGCGCGAGCGCACGAACTGGCGCGCCGTCGCGCCGAGAGGGCCAGCGTACAGCAGCGCCCAGCCAAGCGTTGGTTCGGTCGCGTTATACATGTCCGCGCCCGCGAGCAGGAACACGCTATCCTCGACCGCCGCGTCCTCCATAATCCAGGTGATGGTCGCGCCAAGCGCCGCCATCGCCGTCTTGGTCAGCCCGCCATCGATCGACCGATACGGCGTATTCCCAATCGCGAACCAGACCCGCGCCGGATTGGCCTCATTGACCCAGATGTTACTGGTAATGGCGCTCGCGTTCGCTACGAGGTTCGTGCTCGGCGTCGCTAAAGCGTCAAGCGTCCGCCGCAGCCCGCCCGCCCCGCTGGCCCCGCGCGTGGCCAGCATACCGTCGGTCGCGGCCGCTGTCGGCGAGCGGTCATCCGCGCCCGCACCGATCGTGCCGACCGCGATCGCCGCACCGTTGCTGGTCTCAATCGCCCAGTTCGCCCCGCCGTCCTGCGTGATATACCACGCCGCGCCGGCTGCCGCGCTCAACACCTCCTGCACGGGCGGCGCGGTATCTGCGCCGGTGAGGTCGATCGCCGTCTCAAAGGTCGCGGTCTTGCTGGTGGTATCCGTGACCGTCAGGGTGATCGTGACCGGAGTGTTGCTTGCCAGGAAGATCAGGACGGCATTGACGCCCGTCGCGCTGTTGGGCGTGCCACTGTACGTTGGTGTAGCAGTTGACCAGGCCCACGACACGATCTCGCCTGACGGGCTGGTGCTGGCGCTGCCGTCGAGCGCGACCTCGACGATCGCGTTCCCATCCGCCGTCTCAGCCATCAGCGTCCAGGAGAAGCTTGCATCGGGCGGCGGAACGGTCGTGAAGCCACTGGAGCCGGTGCCGCCGTCGAGCGACAGATCGTCGTCGAATGCTCCCGACCCCAGATCGAGCGAGCGGGTGATCTCGTAAATGAAGAAGTTCTTTTGGGCCGACAGACTCACCCCCACGTCGATCAGACCGACCGTATCGCCGACCGCGCGGCGTGGGTCGGCCTTAGCGCGGTGCGTGTCCGTATCCGGTATACGGCTCACCACCTTGTGGATGCGCTTCGCCACCTCGGTCACGCTAGCGAGACCTGCATCCGTCGCGTTCTCGTATTCGAGCAAAAAGGACGAAAAGGGAAAGTCGCGATACACGCCAGGCTGCAGCAGCGGGTGGCTGTCGCGCCACTGGTCGAACAGCTGCGCGCCGTCCACGCCGGTATCCGCGCCCCTGACGCTCACTTGATTGTAGATGTTCTCGTAGCTCTGCCTCCTCACCGGCGCACCTTGCACGAGCAGGTTTTTGTTGCGTTCGAATACCTCCCGCGCAACTAAGCTCGGCTTCTTCTCCATCTGCTTCGCGCGGATCGTTCCGCCCGCGTCGGCGTACAGCCAGTAGCCCAGGCAGTTGCATATCTCGGCTGCGGCGTTGAGCGCGGTCGTGCCGCCCGACTCCTGATCAATGTCGCCCCATTGCACCGGCGTGAGGATGCCGAGCACCCATTCTGAACCGGCCCACGCCGCGCCAGAGGCTGGCAGCACGGGGATGCTCAGGCGTGATGAGGATATGCCGCCGTAGTGGGTGAGCAAATAGCGCACGGCGTCAGAGGCCGCTATCTCGTTCAGCGGGTCGGTTTGCAAGACCTGGCTGCTTTTGTCCGCGCGCCAGAGCACATCCTTACACTGAAGGGTTGTGCGATTCGGATACGAGGCTTCGCTCGGATCGGAAATCTCGCCCGTGAAGCCATTTACCTCGACGCCGTTGTAGCCCCATGACCAGCGGATCTCCATCCCGATCCGTGGCGTGGTCGGCGGATCGCGGCCCTCCGCGGTGCCGGTGCTGATCTTCTCGCCGAACTTCTGATGTGTGGAGAGCTTTTGCACGCCGTACCAGCGCCGGCCGTCGAGATAGCAGCGGGCCGAAGGGATGCGGGTGTAGGAGTTGACGAGATCGGCGAGGGTTGGCATCAAGGCCTCAGCTCGAACGAAAGATCGATAAACCAGTGGCTGTTATCGCCGCTGTTGATCGGCCGTGCCTTGACGAGCGTGGCTGTGTCTGTGTGGCTCCGGCTATTCGTTAGCGTCGCGGTCGTCCACAGCGCGCCTATCAGCGCGATGCGATCGGCGCCGGTCAGACAGGAGGCGCGGAAACTGAGCGGCGGCGCGACCAGCGCGCCCTTGTCCAGATAGACCTGTGTGCCGCCCAGCACCGGGTCTTTCGTGAGAACGGGATCAGCATAGAACCACGGCTCATGATCCTCACTGTCGAGCTTGCGCGCGAACGTGATTGAGGCAAACGTATAGGTTGTGATGCCGCTTCTAAAGCTCATCCGACACCTGCTACCGCTTGCTGGCCGCTGCCGGGCGCGGATGTGCCAGAGAGCGCATTCGCCAGCTCGGTATCGACGCGCTGCTCGGTCTCCGGCCAGGTCAACTCCACGATCGTATGCCCGTCGATCTGCACACTGGTCGGCGCAATCTCCGTGCGGAGGATGATCACACGCGGCTGCATGGCTTGAGCGGACGCGCCAGTCAAGACGGGCGGCGCGACACCCAGATCGACCCCGCCGGCCGTCCTGACCCCGCGCAGCGCCGCACGATCGCCGATTTGCTGCGTTCTCAGGTCGGCGCGCGCCCCGATATCGCCCGTTCCCTCGGCGTTGTTGCGCAGCGTGCGCTGCTTTTGGATATTGAAATCTTCGGCGGCCCTGCGGTTGTCCTTCTCGAACTCTTTTGCCAGCGCGGCCGCCTGCGCGCGCTGGCCGTGCGCGAGCAAGGAGCGCCGCTTTTCGTCGAAGTCCTCTACGCCGCGCGTGCGCTTCAGGTCGAAGTCTGCTTGCTGGTCACGAAGCCGCTCCAGCCCCTCGCGCTGGGTTTTGGCAAGCTGCAATTGGCTTGTCTCTTCCACATTTTGCAATTGCAGGGCCGTGGTCGCGGCGGCGGAAACGCGCGTTTTCCCGGCTGCCTGCTGTGCCTGGATCAAATTGGTCTGCGCGTCGATCGCCTGAGAAGAGCCTTTGCCGAATTGCGCGACCGTCTCGTTATAGCGTTGTTGCAACACCGCAACTTTTTGGAGCGCCGTGCCGGTCTGAAGGAGTTGATTCTGGCGCGCGGTCGCAATTGCGGCGGCCCGCTCGCGCGCAGCTAACGCGCCAGCAGTCACCCCCGCCGCGCGATCGGCGGGGGTGTCGCGCTCGGATCGCCCCTCGGTGATCGGCTTATTCGCGAGCAGAGCTTGGGCATTGATCAGCTGCTGCGCCTTGTCAACGGCGATGCCGTACAGCGCGGCGAGACTGAGCGCAGCCGCGCCCGATGTTTGCAGGCCAGCGGCGACCGCGCCGCCCAAACTCGCCAGCGAGGCCTGGAATGTTGAGAGCTTTTCAGCCTCAGAGGCCGCTGCCTGGCTCTTGGTCGTATTGTCAATCAGGGCTTGAGTCTGCGCCCGCGCGGCCTCTGCGGCGGCCTGTTGGGCCGTCTGCGCTCTACCCATCGCTGCCGCGCGGCGATCCTCCGCACTTCCGCCCTCGTTGACTTCGCCTACGAGCGCGGCCAACCCCGCGCGATAGGTGTCTCCGCTGATCGTGCCATTACGAAACGCCTGGGTGAGCCGATCGGCCTGCTCGGCCGATACGCCGCCGGCGATGTTCAGCTCGGTCAACTGCTCGCGCGCCAGGTGCAGATTTTCGACCCCGCCAATCCGCTGCGCCGCAAAGGTCTGCCCGCGCGGCCCGCCCAACTGCTCCGCCGCGCGACTGCCGGCGATCTGTCGGGTCGCGTCGGCAATCGCCCCTTGATCAACCACGCCACCGCCCCGAAGCGCCCGTAGCTCGGCAATCGCCTGTGGGTTCTGGTTGATCAGGCCGAGCAGGCGCGCCAGCCCGGTCGCCGCGCCCGAGAACGTAGTCGCGAGCTGATCACCGGCGTTGAGCTTCGCATCGCCTAGCTCTTGTCCCAGCCGCCGAAACGCTAAAGCATCCTGATCGACCCGCCCCGCGACTGACTCGGCGGTGATGCCGACTTTATTCAGGAACGAGTCGATCACCTTCAGCCGCTCTTCGACCGGCAAGGTCGTGTCGCGTAGCTTGGCAAGGGCGGCGCGCGGGATCTCGTAGCGTTTGGCAAGCGAGGTTGGATCGCCACTCAGCGCCTCATTCAGCGCGATCCGCGCGCCGCCGGCCCCTTGCGCCGGATCGAGGACGGCCAGCCGCTGGGAGAGGCCGATCAGGCTTTGCAGCTGCGCGCCGGACGATCGCGCGGTGATGGTCAGCCCCGACAAGCCTTCGATGTTCTCTTGGAGCGAACCGCCAAACAGCCGCTGCTGCTCGCGCGCCGCGCCAATGGTTTGATTGTAGGTCGTCAGATCGCCCGCGACCGCCTTCAGGCTGTTCTTGGTTTCGCGCAATTCCAGCGCTGCCCCGCCTGCCTGAATGCCACCGCTGACCAGCTGCTGTAGCCCAAAGCCGATGCCTAGCCCACCCGCCAACGTCTTGAGCTGAGAGAGCGCGCCGCCCATCTCGCTGATGCCGCCCTTCGATTGCTTTGCGGCATTCGCCACCTGCTGCTGCACTGTCGTGAGCTGGCGCTCTAGTGCGATCGACTGCGTGGTGACGCCCGTTTGGGCTTGCAGCTCGCTGGTCAGTCGCTGCTGCGCGGATGCCTCAAGCTGCGCCGCGCGCGCGGTGTCGCCCTGCCCCCTCGCCAAGCGGGCCTGCCCTGCCTCTAAGCCAGCCTGGGCACGCTGGAGGCGCGTGTAGGCTGCCGCGTCGGCATCGATCGCGGGTGCCTGACTCGGCATTCGAGAGCCGGCCGCACCGCCCGATCCCGCGCCGGCTCCCGTGAGCTGGGCCACGATCGGCGTTTTGGTCAGCTGCTGGAGGCGCTTGATCTGCTGCTCGACGATCGACACGCCATCAGAGAACTGCTGATAGCGCAGCTCCATCGTGGCATGGGCAGATCCAACCAGCACATCAGACATAGCCTACACTTCCCGATGAAAGGCCCCGACCATCAGCCCACCGACGCGACGCGGCTTCATCTCCGGCTCAAGCGGACGCTGTGTCTCGATCAGCCGCGCGTCCCTGGCCTCGCCCACAATCGCGCAGGCCTCGTTGACGCAATATTCCCAGTAGCTCGTGCGCAGCACTTCACTCGGCAGACAGTGGTAGCGCGTCGCCAGGGCATCCAGCTGCTCAAGGCTCCTGAGCGACCCGAAATGGGGCAACCTGCTCGGCTGCCCCCTCCACCCAGGTATAGACGATGAAGGTGTAATCCAGGTCGGTCAGATCCTCCGGCCCGATTTCATTCTCACCAGGTGGGCCGTCCAGGCGCAGCTTTGGCTCAAGCAGGCACAGCGCCGCCAGCTCCTGCATGCCGCGCGTATTCGCCTGATAGTTCGCCCAGCGTGTCTCCTCGTCTTTCGGCGGCGCGGTGCCGGCCAGCAGCTTCTGGACATGGCGCGACAGTGGATTCGACGCGCCGTTCGAACTCAGCACCATCTGGGCAAGCGGCGGGCGCACGAGCCGCGCGACGTTGCCTGAGCCGGGCAGTCGAATCAGCTCGCCTTCTTCGCGCTTGAGGCGCCAGAGACCAGCCGGCGTGGGCGTCAGCTTCTCTTTGGTCATTGTTAGTCCACCCTACCGCCGCGACCATACGCGCCGCCCGCTGGCACGCCCGAGAGCGCCGCGCCCAGGAGATCGGTCGTCGTCTTCGATGCGGTGAAGTTCAGCGTCACGACCTTCTTCGCCTTCCACTCCGCCTGCGTGGGCGGGATCAACTTGAGCACGCCCTTGGGAAAGGTGTTGCGCCAGGTGAACTCGACGTTGGGCGTCACGCTCTCGTCTTTGGCCTTCACGTCGAAGCGCAGGCCCGCCGCGACGCCAGCGGACTCGGCGTCGTCGCCAAAGTACATGCCCCAGGTCTCGTCAGCATCCGGGGCCATGACCTTGGCCTTGCCATAGATGCGCTGGATCGCGTCCCAATCGTGCTTGTCGCAGGTGATTGTCCAGCGCGCATGGTTGGTCTCGTCGATCTCCTGGCTGGTGTCATCGCCCTCGAACGCGAGTGTGGTCGTGTCGTAGTTGGGCGCGACCGTGCGGGCATAGAACAGATCGACCGCCACGATCGCGGCCGCCTCGACGATCAAGATCGCCACGTCGGTGAGTGACCAGGCTGGCCCTTCTTCGGTGATGTCAGGCATGGGTGTCTCCTTGTGTGTTACACGGCACCGATTGTGACCGTGATCATTTGTAGTAGCCCTAAGCGATCGTCCCTGGTCTGCGCGCCGGCTGCGACCTCGATCGACCCCACTCCGACCGTGCCGACACTGAGCCCACTTTCGTAGGCATCGGCGATCAGCTTGGGCAGCTGCTCGAGTCTCCCGTAGCCCACGCTGGGATCGTCGTAACAATACCAGGTGTAGATCGGCGCGGTGATCACCCGATCGAGCTGCGGCGCCGCGCCCCTTCGCAGGGCCAGGATCGGCCGCGCGGGCAAGGTCGCGACCGTCAGCCCCTCCTGCCGCACGTCCTCGGCGAGCAGGATCGCAGCGGCCTCGGCCGGGAGGAATGCCCTGAGCGCCGCGCCGGCGCTCTCGCTTTTCAGCCGCTGATACACCGCCTCGGTCAGCGCCGCGAGATCAATCAATGCCAGGCTCCTCTGAGCGAGCTAATGAGCGCTTGGAAGGCAGCCGGTGCCTGACTGTGGAGACTGTCGGAGAGAAACGCCTTTTCGCCCGCGCTTTCTGTCTCCAAACTGATGATATAGTCGGTCGGCACCGTCAGCACGATCCATGCCTCATTCGTCTTCGGCCCACGCACAAGGGTCAAGAACGCCTGCCCCTCGTGGCCCATAAAGCCCTGCAAGCGACCGGCAGCCGTGTTGTATGCGGCCAGTATCTCCGCGTCGCCGCTGTCGTTTGTGTCGGCAACGTAGGCGATCGTGGCCGAGCGGGTCGCGCCGCTCATGCCCCGATAGGCGGATGTCGCGGCGGCCGCGGCTTCGATGATGTCCGCGCCCGACTCCATCCCCGGCCGGATCGCCGCGAGCGTTGCCTTCGTCAGCCGCCGCCAGTTCGCGAGCATGTCATCGGCCATCGCGTCAGTTCAGCCCGCTATTGACGCTCTCGAATACCTGGCTGACTTTGCCGCCGAGCAAGGTCAAGACGCCAATCACCACGATCGCGATCAGCACCAGGATGAGCGCGTACTCGACCAGCCCCTGCCCATGCTCGTGAGCGAAAAAGGAACGAACCATTCGTGTCTCCTTAGGCTAGCGCCGCTCAAGCTCAGCGCGAAAATACTCATACCAGGGCTCGATCGATGCGACATCGAAGCTGTAGCGCGCGTCCGCCGTACTCGTCAGCACCATACCCGGCGTCACGTTGCCAGTGAGCACGATCATGCGCCACACGTCGTCGAGGACTGGCGTCCCGCCCGCCGCCGCTGCGGTCACCCCCGGCTTCTGCCGGAACGCGAGCGCCGCTACCTGGCCCGCATCTGTCAGCACGCGCGGCCCGGTGCCTGTTCCGCTCGGCACCTCCGCGTCCCAGTTGCTGCCACCAAAGCCGAACGTGCGCGCTGCGCTGACTCCAGCGTCTCTGGCCTGATCGCGCATGGATGCAATCAGGTCGGCGGGCAGATCGAGCGAGTAGCTCACGGCTGGCCACCGAACGGAACTGTGAACGACTCGTGGCCAGGCATGCCATTCCACTTCTTCTGGTAGTACGCCTCGTTGTGCCGCCACGCCGCGTGCTTCTGTGTCAGCTGCTCGGGTGTCATCATTGCTAAGGTTGCGCTGCCGACGTGGGTGACTGCCGACGGTGCGACCGGCTGTGTCCATCCCGCGAGCGAGAGCCGCCGGGCGTAGTCGTTATCCTCGAAATAGGCCATCTGGAACTGCTCATCAAAGGCCCACGCCGGATCGGCGTAGAGCTTTGGATTGAGCCAGAACAGACTAAAGCGCTGGCCCTCGATCGCGCTGACGATGCCGGCCGTGCGCGCTACCTCAGCGACCGTCAGCAGCTGCTCGATCGTGTCTGGCGCGAAGGTGATGTCGTCGTTGGATAGAATGAGCTGCGCCTGGCTGCCGCGCGCGATGTCGCGCAGCAGATTCCAGCTTTTGGCGACGCCGTAGTTTTCACTCGCGACATGCACCATGACCTTGTTCTGGTAGCGTGCTTGCCAGCGATCGGGGTACGCCCCCGCGCTGTTGTCGATCACATAGATCGTATCGGGCGCGACCGACCCGGCCAGCGCGCTGTCGATACAGGCCGTCAGCAGGTCGAAGCGATTGAGCGACGGGATGCCCAGGATAATCGTCATGTCTCGCCTCTGAGCCAGTTGTAATAGGTCGCTAAAGTGCGAATGCACACGATCTGGTCGCTGCCGAGGCTGTCGGCGATCCCCTCGATCCATTCGCCATCGCCGCAGTAGTGCAGCGGGATGCGCCGAGAGGCGATCGCGCTTCTCTTGATCACCACCTGGCCAGCATCGACGTGCGTCTGTCTGAGCATGCGCCGCTCGGCCTGCCGCACCCACCCGCCGGCGTGCTGCTGCGCGATGACCAGCAGCTGCGCGCTCTCGTGCGCCTGGAGCGCCGCCGCGACCGTTACGAAAAAGTCCGGATGTGTCAGATTGTCATCGTCGAGGATGGCGACCCACCCATCCGTGATTTGCTCGAGCATCGCATTTTTCAGCGCCTGCCCACCTACCGCCTGGCGCGCCCGATCGAACCGGATATGCCAGGTCAGATCCACTCCGGCCGCCTCCGCGCCCTCCAGGCTGGCCGCGAGCTGCGATAGGTTCTCGGGCCGCGTACAGGCTGTCAGGATGTGCAGTTTCATACGCACCTACGGCATATAGACAATCCCGATGCCCCCCCAGCCCTGATCGTTGGGTGGCACACCGGTGCTCCAGGCCAGCTCTTGCGTGATGTAGCCCGCCCTCTGGATTCTGCGCCAGACCTTCTCGACCTCGATACTCGGCCATGAGGCGTGCGTGATGATGTCGTGCAGCGCCACGATCGCGCCTGGCGCGGCCATCGGGCGGTAGTTGTCCCAATCGGCCTGGGCCTCCGCCTCATAATGGCCTGCGTCGATAAAGATCCAGTCATACGGCCCGTGCTGCCGCGCCTGCTCAATGGTGCTCGCCTTGTGGCTGTCACCACAGATCGCATGCAGCGTGACCTCTGGCGGCGTCCAGTCGGCGTACAGCGCTCGGTTGTCGAAGTGCGCGGTGTAGCTATCGACGCTGACGACCACCGCGCCCTCCTCAGCTTGCTGGAGCAAGTGGTACAAGGTGCCGCCGGCGTGCGTGCCGATCTCGAGGACGTGCATCGGCTTACGTGTCTGGTACAGATCCATCAGCACCAACCACTCCCACTGATGCTGGAAGATCGGCACCGGCGTGGGCGGGTCGTAGAGATAGTTGCCATCGCGATCGGCATGCGGGACGCAGGCGATGTTCGTCAGCATGTGACCAGCTCCTCCAGCGTGATTGGAGATAGCTGCCGTGCCGCTACCGACGCGCGCAGCACAGAATCGAACTGATCGGCGATGCGCGGCCATTGGTATTCTGGTTGTGCAACCAACGCCAGCCCAGCTTCGCGCAGCGCTGCTCGCTGCTCCCCATAGCGGTACACGTCCTCCAATGCGCGGCAAGCATCCTCCGCCGTTGGCGACTTGCCGACCGTGTTGATCTCGACATGCCGGAGCGGTGTCACCGCTGGGATACGGTAGACCGCTAGACGCGCCCACTCGCCAAGCGCCGCGAAATCGGGCACGATGTTCGGCAGCCCGCAGGCCATCGCCTCCATCGTGGTCAGCCCCCATCCTTCGCCACTGGTGGTCGACAGCTTCACATCGCACATGCTATACAGATAGGCCAGCTGATCATGCGGGATCGGGAGTCCGTCGCGACGCGGCAGAACCAGGCGGTCATCAATGTGTAAGTCCTCGGCCATGCCCATGATGTCCCAGCGGTTCTGCCCGCCGAGCGGCCCGTGATAGATCAGCTTCACGCTCGCTGGCTTGTCTTTGGCGAACCGCGCAAAGGCGTCGAAGGCAATGTCCAATCGCTTGCGCGGGTTGTTCTGGTCGAGCACGAGCACGGCGAAGGTGTTGGGCGGTAGCCGGGCCGTTTCTCGCGCGATCCCCTGATCAATTGGGCGAAACAGATCCAGATCAATGCCGTGCGGAATGACCTCCAGCTCGCCGCTGTAGCCACTTGCACGCAGCTCGTTCGCGCCGAACTGCGTGTAGGCGATCACGGTCTGGTACCGATTGAGCGGCACGACATCAATGCGCCGCAACTCGGTCGCGTCCACAGGCGTGTAGAGCACGCTGGGCGGCGCGCTCTGGATAGTGGACAGCGCTTTGGCATAGTCAGCGCCGATCCACGGGTCGCACACGAACAAACACACGGCGGGCTGCTCTACGCGGATGATATCGGCCAGCCGGCCTACGCCATGCACGTCGCCGCCCAGGAAGGCCGGGTACAGGCGGTAGCGCTGCTGCTGCTCAGAGTGATCGCCTTTATAGTTGACCGCCAGCACGGCAATGTCCCAGCGGTCGCTGAGCTGCGCCGCGAGCGCCTCATTGACCCGCGCGAAGCCAGTGGCCTTGACGAAATCCCCGACGATCAGCAGCTTGGGCTTGCTCATGGTCGGTTGTCTCCGCGCCGCCTGAGCGGATCGCCGCGCCGCGAACGCGCGTTCGGATCGGGCCCGCGCGCGCTGTCGCGCCCGATCGGCGCGGTGGTGGTTAGCTCGCCAATCGCCACGCTGCCGTCTGCGCCGGATTGCGCCTGTATCAGCTCCTCCTGGTACAGCGAGAGTAGCTTGACCAGGTGATCGAACATATCTGACAGACTGACACTCGCGCCGTCGAGCGCCTTGAAGCTGACCTTGCGCCATGTCTGCCCGAGCAATATGCGAATCCCGTCGATCTTGATCTCAATGGCGCGGCGCGCATCGCTGCTGCTAGAGTGCAGCGACCAGAAGATCGGCAGGTTGGTCGCCAGTAATCCGTCCTCGGTGTCGCCGCCGATACTGGCGATCGCAAGCGCAATGTACTCCGCCTCAGTCATCCGCTACCTCTTCGATCGCACCCTTCGCTAGTAGCGCCGTAACCCGCTCGGCATCGCCCAACTCATCAGCCGTCACGATCGCGCCGCGATAGACGGCGCCGGCACTCGTCGATATGCCGCCTGACAGGACGCGGTAGCGCGGCACTGCGGTCTCGTGCGCGCCCTCGTCCGGTGTCTGAGGGGGCGCGGCTCTTGGTGCCGTGGGCCGCGCCCCCGCCGGCTTGGCTGGTCGTCTGGCCGACATTAGGACACGTCCATGTCGATAATCGCCGTCGGGTAGTAGATGCGTGGGCCGCCGTTGAATCCGCTGTGAACTTCGATCGTCGGCGGCACGGTCTCGCCGACGCGGTTCTTCACGAAGTCATACGGCCCGGGCGCGACGTTCGCATTATTGGCGTTGCGCGCCATGGCATAGTCGGAGATCGACTGGCTGCCGGGCCGCTTGCCGACGATCACCACCTTGCCGGTCGCGAGAAAGAGCTGGAATACACCCGCATCGTCCAGATAGCCCTCATCGTAGATCACGATCTGCGGCAGATCCTCTTGCAGGAGCACATTGTTTATGTCAGCCAGGCCGAGCACGGTTGCGAGGCCAGCGGTGCGCTTACCGAACAGGTCGCTGGCGTTGGTGTTCGCGACCAGGTTGTTGAACGTGGACTGGTTCATATACGCCCGCGCGCCGCCGCCGAACGACACACCGTGGCCGCGGTGCAACAGCTTTGCCGCACGGAAATCCACGAGTGGGGTGGCGGTGGCGACGGTGGCCCAGGTGGTCGCGTTGTAGTCCTGCAAGTCGAACGTATCGGTGTGCGTGATGCCGTTGTGGTTCAGCACCGTGAACGTGCCGTTCGCGATCAGTGCCCAGCCTTGGACGCGAATGCGATCGATCCGGCGCTGAATCAGCTGGTCTTGGCGGTCGCGCACCAAATCGCTCACGTCGATCGGGATATTCCAGGTGCCGAGCTGCGCGCGCGTGGTCATCTCCTCTTCGTCGATGGTCATGAACTCGCCGTACACGCCCGGCCGCACCTTGAAGCGATTCGCGCCCAGCGCCGCCACGTTGCCCGGCTGGCCGTTCAGCCCGCGCAGATTGGTCAGGCCGGTCACGTTGCCAGGGATGTCCCACATGAGATCGAAGGCGTTGACATCCACGATCGGCATAATCGTGAAGATCGGGTCGTCCATCGTCAGCGTCAGCATGACCTCACGGTCGATCAGCTGCAGCTCGCTATTGGTCGGATACACATAGTGTGCGGTCATGTACTTCTCACTTCATTTGAGGCGAGGGATGAGAGGCGAGGGGCTGGCTACGTGGCCCCTGGCCACCAGTCTCCAGTCTCCAGTCTCCAGTCTCGCGAATGTTAGAACAGCGCCAGCACGCCAGAGACCGTGTTCGCGCCGATGATCCGCGCGCCCATGTCGGCGACTGCGCCGCTGTCCAGGCCGGTCAGCTGCGAACACAGGAAAAAGCCGCTGATGTAGCACGGCGCGTCGGTCGCGTTCTCGTTTGGCAGCAGCGCCGAGTCGCTGGTCAGAGAGACCAGGCCGCCCGAGGCGAACATGTCGTACTGCGCGATCACCGCCGCCGTCTGCGTGCCGTCACTATTCCCGGTCGCATAGGTGTCGACCGCGCCGCTCGCGGCCACAAAGCCCAAGATCTCGCCTTTGACGTGCGCGCCGTCGCCGATCTTGAACGCATCGGTGCGCGCCAGATCGGGCGCATAGGCCGGCTCCAGCTTCGCGCCGCCATATGAGGTTATTGGTGTTGTGGGCATGGATAGCTCCTTTTTGAGAGCAAAAGACGAAAGACGAAGGACGAAAGACGAAGGACGGTCTATCTGCTCGCGCGCTTGCGTTCGAGGGTGGCCCGGCCGAGCGGAGTCATCGCTAAGAGCGAATCCTTGCGCTCTTCGGTCGGCGGCTTTGGCGAAACATCGCTATCAAGCACGCCGCCGGCATTCGTCGCGATCAGCTCCTCGGTCAGGCTATGCGGTGTGCGGCTGCTCACGAGCGCCTCGATCGCACTCACGCGCGTGGTCGCGAGCGGCCTGGCCGCATCATCCTCACTGGCCTGGATATAGGCGTCGTAGAGCGCCCCTCTCTCGCTGGGGTAGGCCTGGTGAGAGCGCACGGCCCCGTCGGCGAATGCACTAGCCTGGGCCTGGCGTGCCTGGGCCTGCTGCTCACCGAGTTGCGACTCCAGCTCAGCCAGGCGGTCGGCAAAGGGATTGGGGGCCGTGCCGCTACTTGCGCTCACAATTGGGCTGTCTTGCGGGACTGGCGCGCTTACGAGCACCTCGCCCTTTTCAAGCACACGCGGCTCGATCGCGGTGGCCGGCTCCAGCTCGGCCTGAGCCGACAAGAGGTTGCCCCACCATTCCTTGCTAAAGATTTGCATTGGTTCCTCCATCCGTAGGGGAGACCCGCCCGGCACACGCGCGGGCGGTGATTGAAATGGCGCACGCTCTCCAGCCTTGGCCGCCAGGTCACGAACGAGCTGGTCTTCTGCGCCGATGCTGTCTGCGAGGCCAGCCGTGACGGCGTGCTGGCCGATGCGCATGCCGCCTTCGACTGAGAGCACTTGCGCCCTGGTCATGCCGCGATTGCGCATCACCTTGGCGATAAATACCTCGGTCATGTCGTCGACCAGGCTCTGCAAGTACGCCTGCCCATCCGTAGTCGTCGGATCGACGCGCTTCTTGGGTGACTGCGTGCTCACGAAGTCGATCGTGTACTTGGTGCGCTTGGTCGGGTCGAGCACGCCCATGACCGTGCCGATCGAGCCGATGAGCGCGCTCTCATCGACCGTCACGACATCGGCGGCGCTCGCTATCCAGTAGGCCGCGCTGGCCCCATAGCCCTCGATATAGGCCCCGATCGGCTTTCGGCCCCTGGCCTGGTAGATCGTATCGGCCAGCTCATTGATGCCGGTCGCCTCGCCACCGGGGCTGTCGATGACGAGCGCGATTGCGGCCACTGCCGGGTCGTCGAGCGCGCTCTGAAAGTCCCTAGCTAACGACTCGGTGGTGACTCCGCCAGAGTATTTCGTGAAGTAATCGGCGTAGCGATAGATCGGGCCGTCGATGATGATCCGTGCGACGTTGCCCAGCATCTGCGTTCTCTCGCTGTCGTCGCGCCGCTTGCCGTTTCTGAGCGCTAAGCTCTTCGGCCCGTGCATGATCTGCGCTAAGCTATCAGGGTCGATGTCCTCACGCGCGGCGACAGAGAGCATGGCGTCCAATGCCGCGTCGGTGATACACCAGGGGATGGTCAGTCCCCATTCGTAGAGACTAGATGGCATCGTCGTCGTCCTCTTCGTCACCACTATCGAGCGGCGGTGTCTGCCCGCTCGGCAGCGCACGCGGCGGCAGGCCGAGCTTCTCGTCTAAGGCCGCGTACTGGCTCGCATCGATATAGCCGCTCTTGGCGAGCGCTGCCACGGCGGTCGCGTAGGCGCTCCAGTCCTGCTGCTCAACGCTGCCGAGCGAGACCATCGGGGTGAGCATCCGGCTCGCGTCGGGGCCGTAGTTATACGACACCAGCGGTGTCAGGATGTCGCGCCGGAGCATCGTGCAGACACTCCGCTTGGCCTGGCGCACGATCGTGCCCAGAATGTCCTGCCCGGTCTCTGAGTCGGCCCGGCTGCCGTGCTGGGCCTCCATCGTGGCGCGCGTCTGATGGAGCACCGCGACCGTCATCTGCTGGTCGCAGTGCAGAAAGCCATTGTGGAACGCCTGCCCGTCGCCGGCGACTTCTAAGGTATTGACCAGCGTGCCGTAGGGCAGCCCCATCGCCGTGCCGTTGCGGAAGGCCAGCAGCGTGTCTCTGAGCACCTCGCCGGCCGGGCGCGTCGAAGTAGTGCCGTCGGCGTTTGCGACCTGGATGCCGCTCTTGGTGGCCGCCTCGGACGCAATCGCGTAAATACTGGGGCTGGCGAACTGGGCCAGGTATTTTAAGAACTCCTGCCAGATCTCTTGCTTGGCAAACCAGGGCGTGTAGGCCGCGCGAAACGCGGATGTGCCGCGCGGGTCGGCGTCCTTGGGCCGGAAGGTCAGCACGGCGAACTTATCGCGCCGCAGCCAGCCAGGGGGCCACGAGCCGCCGATCGTGGATAGCGCGCCCAGAGAGAAGCCCATGCCCGGCCGCGCCGTGCTGATCGCCTTGACGTTCATAAAGGCGTCGACGACAAAGCCGGTCGATATTCTAGGCTTGGGCTTGAGCGCGGACAGGATAAGCAGTGGCTGGGTGCGCGAGATCGGACTCGTGCCTGGCAGCGCATAGGACGCGGCCGGCACGTCGCGGTAGACTTCCTCGGCGGTGCGGCTGCCGAGCAAGATCGCGTCGAGCAGATCCCAGAGCACGTCGTCGAGCGGGATCTGCAAGTCATTGAGCACGCTTTCGCAGAAGTCCTCGATCTCCTGGCCGAGCTCGTAGCCGTCGTCGGCCTCGTCGTCGAGTGGGCAGCTCAGCCGCACGCCCTCCTCGATGATTGAGGCGCGCAGGATGTTGAGATTGGCATTCACGATCGGGTCGAGGCGCATGCGCTCGTACAGATCGTCGCCAAAGTCCTGCGTGATATCGTCGATCGCGCCAGGCAGCGTGCGCAGCGCGAGCGGCGACCACAGGCCGGAGGCGCCACTAACGTACTCGGTGGCGAGGGTGGAGCGATCGGTTGTGGCGAGATCGGTCATAAGAATCAAAAGGAGCGCCGCGACTCTTTACGAAAAGAGCCAGGGCGCTCGGTGGCGTCGAATGATATGCGATTGTGCTGCTATTCTAGCACGTTCAGTCAAGGCTTGCGTAGAAACGGCGCCAGGTCGATCTCTTCGGTCGGCCGCCCGGCGCGCGGCTTGACCTCTAAGATCAGCCGGGCCCGATCGATGTAGCCGATCAGGTGGCCGCTGGGAGAGCGCAGCGGCACGAAGTTCGGGCGCGGCAGTGGCGGGCGCTTCAATGGCGTATGCCTCGCTCGATCGCGCTGTCCATGCGCCGCGAGCCGCCGACGGTCGGGGCGAAGTCTTCGCCCATGGCCTCTTCATTCGGGAACAGATCGGTAAATGCCCACACCTTCGCGTCCATCCGGTCGGGGCTGTCCTCGCCAGGCACCCAGGTGCAGCACTGATCTTCCAGTTCGGGGAATGCGCCGACGTAATGCCCGCGCTGCTCTTTGGGTGCCCAGAGCATGCTGATCGGCTCGGCGCGCGTGTGCTTGCCGCGTGATGCCCAGACCAGCTCGATCGGGAGATTGGCGCCCCTGATCAGGATGCCGCCAACCTCAACGCTGGTTTGCCGGATGACATGTGCAACCATTGCCCCGCCCTGGTTCTTCTCGGCCACAATCTTATCGGCCTTGAGTTCGATGTACGCCCTGATCACCGCTGGCGCCCACTCGGCCGGGTCGCCTGACGCGGTGAAGTCGCCGAGCACATAGCCATGTTCGCGATCGTCCTTGCCACAGCCGACGATTCCGGTTTCGCCATCGACTCCGCCCGCCGATGGGTCAACGCCGATCACGATGCGCGTCAGCTCGGGCGCGTGTTTCACGCGCGTCGCCTCGATCCCCGATCGTGTCCAGAGCGCGCCGGGCGTGTCTTCCAGGATCTCGGCGTCGAGTTCCTGGCGGCCCAGCCGTGTGCCGGCCAGTCGCCTGATCACGCGCCGCACGAAGCGCTCTGAGACATTCGCGCGATTGATATGCGTCGATAGATTGGTGGTCGGTCTGACGGTCTCCTGATCGTCGCGCAGCTCTTTGATCAAAGGGATTGGGCGTGGCGTGGTGGTGACCACGGCGCGCGGATCGTTGCCCAGCCGCAGACCCATCTCCATATTGCTCCACGCATCCGGCGCGTACTTCCACTTGGCTAGCTCATCCGCCCAGACCGTATCGTGCTGCGGCCCGCGAAGCTGGTCAGGTTCATCGCCACTGTAGGTGGTTGCGATTGCGCCATTCGGCCAGGTCAATCGCCGCTTGGTCGGCTCATACTTTGGCCTATTCCAGGGTGGCGACACGGCCAGGATGCCCGACTCGCCCTCGACAATCACGTCGCGCACGTCGGCGGTGGTCTGCGCGATCAGGCCGATCCGCTGCGCGCCGCAGTGTTCGACCCGGTAGCGGACGTACTCGGCACCGGTGCGCGTCTTCCCCCAGCCACGCCCGGCCAGGATGAGCCACACGTACCAGTCGCCATCAGGCGGCAGCTGCTCTTGTCTCGCCCAGAAGCGCCAGTCAAAAAACAGCGCAGCCTTTTCACGTTTGCTCAGGCTCGCGAGAAACGTCTGTTGGCGACTCGTCGGCCATGCCCGAAACGAGCTTGCGGTCAAGCGATTCTGCGGCATCGCCAATGAAGTCAATCGTGGTCTCCGTGCGATCGATAAGTAGGCCGTGAATCTTTGCCAGCAGAGAGAGCGCGGCGTGCGCGTCGTACAGCTCCGCGCGGAGTCCCTTGTCGGTCAGGCTGTAGCTTTTGATCAAGTGCAGCTTGCCGGCCTTCTCGGCCTTTTCGAGATCGAATCGTGCGACCGGGCGGCGTACCGTCTCGGTAGTCGTCAGCACGCCATTGATGTGTTGCTCGATGACAACATCCTCCTCAGCGATCGTGAGGAAGTCGCTCATATCGCCGCGCGCGTGATCGGAAATCCGTACCAGCACCTCGTCAGCGCTCATTGTCAACTCGGCCAGGCGCGCCTGGATCGCGGCTTGAATCTCAGGTTTTCTTAGGTTTTCAGAGCCAATCGAAGCCGCCGATCGCTCTGCGTAGCCTGCATCAATGGCGGCTTTTGTCGCATTCCAATGGCTCAGATAGGCGTGAATGAAAGCGTGTTGTTTTGCTCTGAGTGCCATAAAAACCTGAGAAAACCTAACATTCCTGCTTATCGACGCCACATTAGCCAATACAGAATCGCACCGACTGAATACCAAAACAGTATCCACAGCGCGCCAGTGACAACCGCAGCCAGACCGCGCAGGACAGCAGCCGGCGCGACAGGATGCGCTGATATCCTGCGCGGCATCATACGAATACGCCCGCCTCGATCAACTTGGCAACGATCTCATTCACGCCCTTCAGCAGTTTGAGCACGCGCAGCGCTGTCTCCTCTGGCGTGTCGAATTGTTCTGCTGTATAGTTGCCGTGCCACAATGCAGATATCGCCCCATCGGGCGGTATGGCGACCGGATGAATACCAGCGCCTGGAGCGCCGACCACGCCGAGCTTTAGCTGATTGATCTGCGCCTGGAGCGATGGAATGGAGGGGAAGGCTGCGAACCCTGGCACGATGCCAGGATAGAACTGCGCGCCTTGCCACGCCATATAATGCGCTCGACCATCGCTCCATTGCACGTCGGCGTTGCCGCGGCCGTCAACCGAATCAGGCAGCGCGCGCTCGACATAGACCGCCGACGCCGCTTCTTTCCAGAACGCGCGAAAGCGGAACAATTTATCCGGCCCAGTCGCGTTACAAAATACCCAATGCGCGTTCTGGGCGTCGTAGGCGTCGGACGGGTCTGCTCCTCCGTAGAGCTTCTGTCCATCGATGAGCACCTGCTGGTCGACGCCAGGAGGAGGATCGAAGCTGTAGCCCTCGGGTAGCTGGAATCCCTCGGGTAGTTCAGATGCCATAGCTAGACTATCCCTTTCACTTCGGCGATGCGCGCCGCCAGGCTGGCGGCGGCGGGTCCGTCCTCGGGCGGCGCCTCGGCGACCGGCAGCGCACCACACTTGCACCACTCCACTGCCAGCCCACACGCGGTACAGCACATATAAAAGCCGCGCTTGACGAAGGTGCGCGCTGGCGCCTTGCCGCACTGGCACATGGCGATCGGGCGCGTGCAATGCGGACAGCACGGCGGATTGATCGGCCTCATTGCGACTCCTTTCACGCGGCATGCGCCCTGATAGGATCGTCCCACTGTGCGGCGATCCACGGTGGCACCTTGCGCACCTTGCCAAACGGCGCGGCGTTCCACGGCCCGCTCACCACCGCGCAGCGGTGGCACCAGCGCGGGTATCCCCACGCAAAGAGGCGGATCGGCTGATGACAGCCGGCGCAGCGGATCGCCGGCATCACGCTTTGATCTCCTGTTCCCATGATCCATAGCCGCCCCAGACGTAGCCAACCACTCCTGAAGGCAGCCTGACACGCGCCCACTGATTGGCGCCCCTGTGGGCGATACCCCTGACCATGTGGCCAGCCAGGCGCTCGCCAGCATGCACGACACAGATGATCGGCGATGAGGCGAACGCTTGCAGCCGCACGCGACTGGAGGAGATCGGCACGAAGGTGCGATCGAACAGCGCGGCGTCGTTCATTGCGGCTCCTTGATACACCCGCGCACATCGACCCAGCCGCGCCCGTCGAGCAGATGCCCGCTCGCGTCAATCTGGACGTGCTCACCTGGCAGCAGATAGCCCCACAGCGGACCAGTCATCTCGGGACGCTGGTAGACTGGCAGCCCGAGGACAGCATAGGCGGTATACGCTGGCGGCGCTGGCGCGACGGCGTACACGCTGTCCACAAAGACAGCATAAGGAAAACCGGCCGGGTCTGTTTTGCGCCCCTTCGGCGTGGCGATGTCGGCGTGCCGTACTAGGTCGAGGCGCACAATGCGATGGGTGGCCACCTTATCGCGGCAGAGCAGGCGGCAGCTCTCGACCTGCACAGCTGGATACGGATCGCTGCCAGAGTTCGTATTGACCAGCTCGATCCCGATCGATGCCTCCTGAATCTGCTTGCTGTTTCGATTGCGCCAGCCCGATCGCCCCGCGTGCCAGGCTGCCATATCGTCCACGACAAGCTGCGTGATCGCGCCGTCGCGGTCGATCAGGTAGTGCGTCGATGCTTTGGACTGCGGGTTGCGCAGCCAGGCCAGCGAATCATCATAGCTGCCGACGGTCGCGTGTAGGACAATCATCGAAATGGGAGTCCCGTTGCGTGGACTGTGGTTGGGAGAGGGCTTGTAGATCATGCCGTGTCGCCTCGTAGTGCTGATTGAAGAACGTTACGCCACCCGGTACGAACGCCAGACTAGCGATTGCCTTCGCGAATGTGTTGAACGCCCGCGCGGTGTTGCCCTCTAGCCCGCCGAAAAGAATATCTTCGTCCCACAGACCGCTAGAGGCGATGTAGGCGTCATTCGTCCAGGCATCCCAGGTCGTTCTGAATGTCGCCGGGTCCATCTCCGTCAGGCGCATGATCTGGAGTCGCACCGCAGCTTCGAGCAGGCCCAGCAGGATGTCGCCTACGGTGACGGTCACCTATCCGATCTCCCGCTCCAGCAGCACGTCGTTCGTATAGGATCGCACGGTCGACTCGCTGAAGCCTATCTGCCTGGCGATAGCCGCTGGCCGTATCCCTGACGACCTGAGACGACGCATCTGCGCAATCTCGTCGGCGGTTGTGTGGCGCTGTTTGGGACGCCGCCCGAGCACGATCCCCGTCGGTAGCCGAGGCGCGGCGACCGGTGGCGCATCGTCGTACAGGCTGCGCCGCTCGATCGGCGGCAGCGCCGGCGCGACCTCTATGCCCTTGAGCATCGCGATCTCGGCCTCCAGTCGCAGGCAGCGCGCGAGTAGATAGCGTTCGCGTTCGGTGGTCATAGACCGCCCTTTGCCGCAATATAGGCCACCAGCGCGACCGAGATAATAATCGCCGCCAGCGCGAGACTGCCGATCAGCTGGAGTGAGCCGCGCAGGCTGTCGATCGCGGCGGTCAGTCGAACCTCGGTCAGCAGCTCGACATCCGACTGCCGCGCGACCATCGCGCGCCGCTCGCGCTCTAAGGTTCGCTCGACCGCGCGGCCGACGTTATCGCCGCGCCCGTTGCCGGGGATATCCGCGCGCACGTTGCCGACATAGGTGAGCTTGAACAGCGCGGCGTCGATCGGCACCAGCTTGGTTTTAATGTCGCCGATCTCGTTCACGACCTCGGGCGGCGTCGTGTTGCCCGATCGCGCGGCCTGCACCTCCAGCACCTGGAGGCGGCCTTTGTGCGCAGTCCGCAGTTCGTCAAGTTCGCCGATCTGGCGGGTCGTCTCGGCATCCACGCCGCTCCTGGCACGCAAAAAAAAGAGCAAGCCGCTCGCGCGGTACTTGCTCCGTAAGTGTCATACTACCACTAATTTGCAGCAATAGATAGCGGCGGGATTACTACAGGACTGGTACAGGCGTGCTACACTGTCTCACGCGGTTGGCCGATCGTGTTGCGCACACTTGCTCCTGCGCGATCGGCCAATCGTACTAGGAGACCCATGAACAACATTGCGCTAACCCAGCACCTCACCCGGATCGAAGAGCGCCTGATCGCGATCGAGGAGGCGCTGAAACGGGTCGAGTCGCCGAGCGCCTTATCGCTGGTAGCGCAGCGGCTCGGCTCGATCGATGAGAAGCTGACGGAACGCGTGCCATCAAGCGAAATTCGGCAAGCGATCGAGGAGGTCTTCGAGACTTGGGGTCTGGTGGCGCAGCTGAAAGAGGTCTACACCACCCAGCGCGACGAGCTGCAAGCGCTGGTCACGATCGCGGCCCAGCTGCTGGCCGAGGAGCGCGAGCACGACGCGACTGGCGTGGACGAGCGCGAGACGATCCGCCAACTGCTCTTGCAATTGCGCGAGCTCGGCCGCAAGCACGTCGCCGGCCTAGCCGATCTGGAGCGCGCATTCGGCTGGCATTCGGGCGATGCCGAGCGGCGGAAGGCCAGCGGGTTCTAGTGCGATGGATGACGACGCGATCATAGCGGCAGCGAAGGCTGGAGACGAGGATGCCTGGCAGCTGCTCTATCAGCGCTACCAGCCGCGCATGCATGGCTTCGTGCGCTCGCTCGGGATCGAGAACGCCGATGATATCTGCCAGGATGCGTGGATCAATCTGGTGCGCTTCCTTCCTCGATTCGAGCAGCGCAACGGCGCGCCCTTTTGGACGTGGCTGGCGATTCTCGTGAAGCGAATCGCGTGGAAATCGATCCAGCGCGAGCGCTACGTCCAGATCGTCTACGATGAAATGGCGGTCGCGCATGATGATAGTGAGCAAACCGCGCTGGGCCGGGTGTTCGCCATGCAGCTGCTCGCGCGCCTCCCCGATGCGCGTGATCGGGAGGTGCTCACGCTACGGGTATGGCACGATCTGACCTTTGCTGAGATCGGAAGGCGGCTCCAGATCGAGAAGGTGGCGGCGCGCGACTACTACAACCGCGCGTTGTGTGATCTGCGGGATATCCTCCAGGGTCTGGCGCCGCCTTCGTCGCACATCCACCACGCGCCCGGCTTGTCTGCCGAACTCCAGGCCGAGTGCATTCGGCGCTACACCAGCGGTGAACTGAGTGTCAAGGCGCTCGCGCAGCTCTACGGCGTGTCGCCGATCACGATGAACGCCTACGTGCGCAATACGAAGCGGATACAGTGCGCCCGCTGCGGGGCTGCCGACGTGCGACCAGCGCGCGCGAATAGCCCGATCTGCGCGCCGTGCCTGTCCTCACTCAACGCTGCCGACCAGCGTTGGTGTTCGAAAGGTGCGCATGCGGTTGGGGCTGGAGCGTGGCGAGTCTGCGGGGTGTGCGCGCCATGTTCACGCCTGGTGTATCAACAGCGCAAATCAACAGGATACTATGAGCGCGGCGCTCGCGATCGTTGAGTGCGCCCGCTGCGGCCGGTCGTGTATGCTGCGCAGCCCGTACCTACCATTGGCGGATACTTCGGGACTCCCCACGCTTGTTCCATCCACCGCGCCGGGCGGGCTGTGTCAGGAGTGTGCAGCGCACTGGTGGATATTCAGTCGCGATGGGCTGCGCTGGTCGTTCAGCGACGGGCCGGGCGTGCTGGCCTGGCCAGTCGTGCAGGCCGAGCTGGGGCGCGTGCTGGGCTGGATGCATCCAGCGCTGGGGGCACTCGATTGGCCGCGGCTGCTCGACCAGTGGGATCTGCCGTGGCCCTCTGACTGGGCGCTGCCGAGCGATGGGTGAACTAGTCAGGCTGTTGCTTGGAGAAAGCGAGCGCACAGATCGCGTACAACTCGCCCCATATCGTAAACGACACGATAGTGCGCTGGCAAGCCACCCAATTGGACGCAATCAAGGTCGTCGAGTATCAGCGGGCGATCTAGGTCATAGTGCCTAGCCTCCTTATCGGCCACTAGAAGG
>Ga0068866_10000051_pt1 | contig 45403 bp, 75 predicted proteins | sample KBSMisM22_FD_66587 | JGI IMG/M metagenome (GOLD analysis project Ga0068866, IMG submission 66587) | Miscanthus rhizosphere microbial communities from Kellogg Biological Station, Michigan, USA - KBS Miscanthus M2-2 | ecosystem: Host-associated > Plants > Roots > Rhizosphere > Soil ... | reverse complement strand
CGAGAGCATGGCGATCGCCAAGGATTTTGCCAACACGCTGCGCCGCAACCGCTGGGACTGGGCGCGCATTGACGCCGACGTGGCGAAGCAGTTCACCCCCGAGCAGCGCGCCCGCATGTGGGCGGCGGCCGACGAGGAGAGCGTGGCGCGCCAGCTCGGCGAGCCGCGCGAGCACCAAGGGCTGGCGACCTTGGAACCGGCGGAACGCGCCGCGGTCGAGGCCTTGCAGGCGCGCGCGCAGACCGCGTGGCTACGGGCGCGCGACCTCGGCATGGTCGAGGGGGAGGGCCTGCCGTCCTACACGCCGCGCATGGTCATCAACGCGGCGAGCGCCACCAGCAAGGACGCCACCCTCTCGCTCAACGGCATCGGCGGCAACCTGCGGGTCCGCACCGGGCAGATGATGCGACGCAAATACATGATGGCGGAGGAAACCGAGGCGGCCGCCAAGGCGCGGCTCGGCGGCGACGCGGAGCTCGCCCGCGACATCCGGGCGCTGCCGCTCGCCACCGCCAACCTGGAGGACGCCATCGCGGGGCGCACGCTGATCAACGCGATCGAGGAATACGGCAAGCGCACCGGCGACGAGACCATGACGACGGGCTCGATCCCGCAGGACGCCACGCAGAAATGGTTCACCCTGGACCATTCGGCCTTCCGCAAATGGCGGCCGCGCTTCGAGGAGGTCGACGGCAAGCTGCAGGCGGTCAAGGACGCCGACGGCCATGCGGTGTTCGAGCAGGTGCCGATCTATGTGCGGGGCGACTTCGAGGGGCCGCTGCGCGCGGTGCTCACCCAGAAGTCCGGCCCGCTCTACGGCGCCGCCATGTCGCTCAAGGCCAAGACCATGAGCCTGATCATGAATTCGCCGCTGATCCACAACGCGGTCGAATGGGGCCGCGCCATGCCGTCGATGCCAGGCAAGGTGGCGACCTTCAAGATTTATTTCGAGGGCAACCGGGCGCGCAAGGACGTGCCCACCATGCACGAGGCGATCGACGCCGGCATGGTGCCGATCGGGCACCGCTTCTTCAACCAGGACATCACCTCGATCATGGAGGCGCCCGACCTTGCGCCCGGCCGGTCGTGGACCGCCAAGGTGCTGGGCTTCGTGCCCGGCTTGTTCGACGAGGCGGCCGGCACCGCGGTCAAGCGCGCGATCGATAAGGCTGGGGATTTCTGGCACAACACGCTGCTGTGGGACCGCGTCGCCGACCTGCAGGCCGGGCTCTACACCAACTTCCGCGACGAGATGATGGCGAAGGGCGTCGACCGCCAGACCGCGGCGCGCGCCGCCGCCCATTGGGCCAACCGCTACGCCGGCGCGCTGCCGCAGGAGGCCATGTCGGACGCGGCGCGCAAAGTCTCCAACATGCTGCTGTTCTCGCGCTCCTTCACGATGGGCAACCTCGGGGCGCTCAAGGACGTTTTCACCGGCCTGCCAAAGGACGTGCTGGCGCAGATCGAGCGCGACGCCGGGTTCCGCGAGGGCGCGATCACCGGCGCCGAGACGCCGGCCGGGGTGCCCGAGGCGGTGTCCTACGCAAAGTCCATGGCGCGCCGCAAGGCCATGGCGATCGTCACCCTCGACATCGGCATGATGTATGTCGGCAATTCGCTGCTGCAGAACGCCGCCAACGTGCTGCTCAACGACTCGACGCTCGACAAGGAGATGCACGGCTACGCCGAACGCTTCGCCGCCAAGCTGCAGGCCACCAAGGAGCACCCGCTCGAGCTTCTGCAGCCGTTCAAGTTCATGGAGGACCTGAGCGCCACGGCCACCAACGAGCCCGGCAAGCAGGACCGCATCCATGTCGGCAACGCGCGCGACGGGACAGCGATCTATGCCCGCAACCCGGTCGGCAAGATCGCGGACGAGTTCATCGGCTTTTTGACGGGCCCGCTCGACGCCCTGCGGCGCAAGCTCGGCACCGTCGCTCGCCCGACCTGGCAGGTGATGTCGAACGACGCCGGCTTCGGCCGGAAGGTTTATGACCCCGACGCCGACACCCCGGCCAAATATCTCGGCAATCTGGGCCTCATCGCCAAGCACTTCGCGGCGGCGCAGTTCCCGACCGGGCAGGCCGGCGCCTTCTCCGACCTCGTGAAGGGGGAGGGCGACCCCAAGGTGGCGGCGCTGCAGGCCTTCGGGCCGATCGGCGGCGTGACCTTCTCCAAGGGCGCGCCCGGCGGGGCGGCGGTGGGCGAGATGTACCACGCCAAGACCCAGCACGAGTTCGCGGTGCAGGCGCAGTTGCCCGACATCCGCCGGCAGATCCAGCGCGGCGACGTGGCGGGCGCCCAGGAGCGCATGACCGAGCTCGGCATCCCGGCCGGGCTCCAGCGCTTCTACGTGCGCACCACCACCAACCCGGCCACCCGTCTGGGCGGCCGGACCCTGAAGGACTTCTACCTCTACTCGACCCCGGAACAGCGCGAGCGGCTGGAGAACGCCAGATAGGGTGCGCGGTCATTCGCGGCCGCACGTGTATGCCATACCTTCCTCGATCCGGCAAAGTTCGACAGTCCCGGTCCAACGATTGAGCCGTAGCACCACCGAGGCATTCACCGGACTATTTACGATCTGCCAGTGCCCGGCGACCAGGATCGCGGTCGCGATCAAAACCAGCCCAACGACGATAGCGACGGGTGCCCCCATATCTCCCAGTATGATCCGGGAAACACGCGACGGCTAGGCCCGGCAGGCCCCATGACTCAGGGAGCGTGCTGGGTGCGTTGCGAGCCGTGAGCCTCCCGCACACCCTCCCGACATGATCAAACGCACCCTTGCCCTTCTCTGCGCTCTGGCGATTCTGGCCGAGACCACGCCGGTCCTCGCCCAGCCCGTCAATCTCCCCGCGAACACCGTCTGGGGACGCCTCGGCATCGGCACCGGCCCCGGGCAGGCCATCCCGATTCCAAACCTGCTCTCGGCGGCGACCGGCTGCACGACCAACGGCGACTTCAACATCATCGAAAGCGGCGCGGCGACCTGCTCGTCCGCGGCAGGCGCCACCGCCGTCCTGGCCGGGCCACTCACCATCAACCCCGCCGCAGGTTCGACCACGCGCGCCATCGCCACGACGCAGACCAGCCCGACCAGCGGCTCGATCGCCGGCCCGCTGTCCTTCAACCTGCTGAACATCACCGACAGCATCCTGGTCACCGGCAGCGGCAGCGACTCGACCGGCAACAACAACGCCGGCACGGTCGGCTTCCGCGTCAACACCCTTTTTGCCGGCGCCAACCTGAATGGCGCCAGCACGCTGCTTAGCGGCCTGTTCAGCGCAACGGTCACCAGCACGGCGGCGCTCGCGGACATCGTCGGTCTCGCCGGCACCGCCTACACCAACGTCGTGATGACCCACAGCGGGTTCCTCGAGGGCCTCAACGGCGTCGCCCAGGTGGGCCCGACAGGAAGCGCCAACATCCTCTCGGGCGTGGACGCTGGGTCCGGCATTCAGACAGGCGGTGCCGCGAACTATCGCCTTGGCGTCAACCTCAGTTCGTTTGGAACCACGCGGGGCACTACGCTCGACGCCGCGATCGCTGTCGTGGGCGTGGGCGGCAACCCGGCCTGGGGCAGCATTCTGGAATTGAGCAACCTCGCCGGCGCGGCGCCGGTTAACGGCACGACCAAGATCATCCACGCCGACACCGCCTATACGGTCTCGGACTTCGCCAGTTTGGCGAACATGACGATCACCGACCACATCCTGAATTTCCCAAACGTGCATCTGCGCGGGAACGCGAGCCTTGCGCTCGGCACGTCGAACAACCCCGGCTCCAACAGCATCGTCGCGACCGGGGGGATCACCGCGAACGGCACGCTGGCCTCGGGCGGCGCCGGGGTCGGCAACGGCGTGCTCTCGCTCGGTGGCAATAGCTCGGGCGGCTGGAATCTGACCGCCAACGCGACGGCCACCTTGGCGACGGCCACGGGCAGCCTTGCGACTTCCGGCAGCATCACGGATTCCAACAACGGCATTGCCACGACCTCGACCGACGGCATGGTGCTGCAGAACACCACCGCAGCGGCCGCCGGCGTTCAGCAGTATTCGCCCCGGCTGCATTTCATCGCCCAGGGCTGGAAGACCAACGCCACCGCAGCGTCGCAGACCGTCGACTGGATCATCGAGAACGAGCCGAGCCAGGGCACCGCGGCACCGAGCAGCTTTCTGGCATTTCTCTCGCAGATCAACGCGGGCGGCTATACGGCGCAGCTCAGCATCTCGTCGGGCGGCGCGCTCAACGTCACCACCAGCGTTCAATCTCCGCTCCATTTCGGCGGCACCGCCGCGGGCTCTACGCTCACGCTCGAAAGCACTACGGGCGCCGGAACGACAGACAGCATCGCCTTCAGGACCGGGAGCCAGGTCTATGCCGGCGGCATCAACACGACCCAGCAATGGTCGATCGGCACCAACGTCACGCCGGCGACGAACGCCGTCCTGACGGTTGGCAAGAATGCGGCGGCTTCGCGCAACGCCACGCTGACGCCTCTGCTCCACATGGTCAGCGCCGACAGCACGCAATCCGTCGCCATCATCGACGGGTTCGGCGGCGCCGGAAAGCAGCCGTTCATCGTGACGCGCAACGCCAACGGGACAGGCGCCTCGCCGACGGCGATCCTTGCCAACGACCAGATCGGCTTCTTCGGCATGGTCGGTGCCACCGGGGCGGGCACCTACGCGGCGGAGAACGGCGCGGCCGGCGGCGTGTTCTTCGGCGGCGTCGCCACCGAAAACTGGTCCCTGACCAACCAAGGGGCCAAGATCAACATCTACACCACCCCGAACACGACGGCCGCCATCGCGCTGGCCGCTACGGTCCACGCCAGCGGCTGCCTTGCAGTCGGCGTCACGACCGACTGTCTCACCGGCGGCATCATCGCGCTCAAGGCGGTGCAGACCGGAACCACGACGGTCGGCGCGCTTCCCGCGTGCGGCGCCGGCATCAAGGGCGCGCGCTATTTCGTCACCGACGCCAACGCGACCACGTTCCACGCCACTGTCGCGGGCGGCGGCGCCAACAATGTCGGCGTCACCTGCGACGGGACCAACTGGTACATCAGCGCCAACGACAACATGCCGGAAGCGCTCAGGAGAAAATTCGCATGAAGCGTGTTTTGATCGCCGCCGCGCTGCTGCTCGCCGGGCCGGCGCTCGCCGAGCAACAGGAGCAAAGCCCGGCCGAACAAGCCCTCGGGCAGCGCGTCATTGTCGAGATCAATGCCAACCTGCAGGCCGCCGCCAAGATCATCGAGCTCCAGCGGCAACTCACTGCCGCCCAGGCGCGGGTCAAGGAACTGGAGGCCGCGGCACCGAAGAAGGATTAGAGGTAGAGAATCCCTCCCGGAACTCGAGATCGCGTAGGCCCCCAAGGTAGCGGTGCGTAAGGGGGTAGTTCTCATCCACCGGCCGCGCGGGAGGGCCTTCCAGCCGCCGCCGCGCCGCGTCCAACAGCCTGATCAAAAAGCGCCGGATCGACATTGCGGGCACCTATAGGCCGAAGATCGAGATGACGACGGCAACCACCGCGATCACAAGGCACGCGAGCATGGTTCGCTTGGCCGTGCGTTCAAACGAGTAGCCCATCGGGGAACCTTACTCGCAACCTCCCGGCGATTCAACCACCCCGCGAGCCGGGGGCCGGGTGCGTTGCCGCCCACCCCGGCTGGGCCAATCCTCCGGGCATGAGAGCAGACGTCGTCGACCTCTACCACGGGGACGTGGTCACGGACTTCCATGCGGTCGCCAAGGCCGGGGTGAAGGGCATCATCCACAAGGCCACCCAGGGGATCGGGGTGACCGACCGCGCCTACGCGGAGCGCCGCAAGATGGCGGCCGACGCCGGGCTGCTGTGGGGCGCCTACCACTTTAACACCGGGGAGCCGGTCGCCAGCCAGGTGCAGCATTTCCTCGACGCGGCGGCGCCCGACGACCACACCCTGATGGCGCTCGACTTCGAGGACAATCGCCACTCGCAGATGGACCTCGGCGAGGCGCGCGCCTTCCTGGCCCGGCTCGACGCCGCGCTCGGCCGCAGGTCCGTGATCTACAGCGGCAACCGGCTCAAGGAGCTGCTCGGCAGCCAGGTCGACAAGTTTTTCGGCGCGCACCGGCTCTGGCTCGCCCAATACGGACCGGCCGCGCGCCCGCAGGCGAGCTGGGCCAAGCCATGGCTCTGGCAGTTCACCGGCGACGGCATCGGGCCGCAGCCGCATTCCATCCCGGGCATCACCACGCACGGCATCGACGTCAACCAGTACAGCGGCGACCCGGCCAAGCTGGCGGCCGACTGGGCCGGCGCGCCCGTCCTGACCTCATAGGAGCCACCATGGCCGACACCGTTCCCCCGACCGTTGCCGTCGCGACCCAGTCCGCCTGGGCTTCCAAGATCAACTGGACGCAGGCCGTCGGTCTCGCTGCGTCGGCGCTGGTGTTCCTGAGTGGCGGCAAGCTCGATATTCCGCCCGAGGTCCAGGTCTCGATCGCGCTCGCCATCCAGGCCATCCAGTCGGTCGCGACGTGGATCTTCAAGACCTGGTTCTCCAAGACCGTCACCCCGGGCTCGGTCGCCAACGCCACGACCACCACCACCCTGCCGGCCAAGTCCATCGTCCACATCACCTGAAAGGAGCGCCCATGCGCAAGCTGGCCCTGATCGTCGCCATCGCGCTGCTGCCCAGCCTGGGCGCCTGCGCGTCCATCAACAATCCGATCAACCGCACGGAGCTCTACAACGCGGAGGCGGCCTATGGCCTCGCGCTCAGCGCCGCTGTCGGATACCGCAGGCTGTGCGTCCAGCGGACGCCGTCGATCTACCCGCAGTGCCGCGCCGTCGTGCCGAAGCTGCAGGCCGCGGATCGCAAGGTGCAGGGCGCGGTGGCCGCCGTGCGGGCCTTCGTCAAGGACAACCCGACCGTCACGCCGGTCTCGCTCATCGCGGCCGCCCAGAAGGCGCTCGCCGACTTCCAGGCCGTCGAAGCCCAATACGGAGTGAAATGACATGGACGCCGCAACCATCATCGCGACCATCGCCAAGGTGGTCCAGACGGCCGTGGAGATCGGCCCGACCGTCATCGAGACCATCGAGGACGCCGAGCCCTTCGCGGAGGCGATCTACAACGCCCTCATCGCCGGCAAGCCGGTCACGCAGGAGCAGATCGACGCGCTCGAGAACCATCTGGCCGAACTGAGCGCCGAACTGCAGGAGCCGTTGCCGGATTGACGAATTTACGAGCGGACCGCCCAGCCGGTAGGACGACCGGGCGGCCCTAACCATCACGAGGGATACGGTCTCGCAATGGCTGATACCGAACATAGCACGGAAGTTCTACCGCTCGTTGTACGCAGGTAAGGGCGGGTAGAAATGTCCGATGCGGCCGAACTGCTCGATACGGCGATCAAGCTCGCCCAGCTCACGACACTCGTGGTCGGCGGCGGGACGATCATCTTCAGGATGAGCCGCATGGCGACGACCTTCGAGCTGATCGGCAAGCAACAGGCGAAGGAAATTTCGGAAGTGAAAAGCGAGGTCCGGGAGCTCAGCAAGACGGTGACCGAACTGGCGGTGCAGAAGACGCGCCTCGATAACCAGGCCGAGCGGCTCAACCTGCTCGACAAGCGCTACGAGGAGCTGCGCCACGGCGAGGGCTTCGTCTTCCCGCTCGACGCCCACCTCAGCAAGCGCGTGCCCTAACGAAAGGAAGCCCCATGTCGCTCGGACTCATCCTGATGATCGTTCTCATCATCGTACTGGTCGGCGGCGTCGGGCCGTGGTCGCCCGGCGGGTTCGGCTACGGCTACGGCACCGGCGGGATCGGCATCGTGGGGATCGTGCTGGTGATCCTGATCATCCTGCTGCTGCTCGGCCGGATCTGATCAAGTGGCCGAGCCGACAGAATGGAATTTCACGACATTTGAGAAGCACGTCGATCAGAGATTCGCTGATATGGCGTTGCAGCTTCGCGAGCGCTACGAGGCGCAGCAGACGGGCGTGACCGCCGCCCTCGCGGCAGCCGAGAAGGCGGTCACCGCGGCGCTCATCGCCGCCGAGAAGGCGGTCGACAAAGCCGAGGGCGCGCAGCAGCTCCGCAACGAGGCGCAGAACGAATTCCGCAAGTCGCTCTCCGATCTCTCCGGCTTGATGTGGACGATCAAGGAGGGAACCGCCGCGGTCGACTCGCTGCGCCGCGAGCTCGGCGTCGCATTGCAGGCGCTGGGGACGCGCGTCGGCACGCTCGAGGCCGGCTATGCCAACATTCAGGGCCGCATATGGGCCGTGAGCGCGCTGTTCGCCATCGTGGCGCTGGCCCTCAATTTCGGCGCCAAGTTCATCGGCCAGTGACATGCACTTCCGCCGGCCGCAGCGCAGCCATACCTGCATCAGCGTCGTCCACAACAACGGGATCAGGCGCGTGATGCTCTCCGGGGAGGGGCGCTCGCATCCCGAATACACCTATCTCAATTGGGAATTTGAACAGGGCGAGCAGGTCGAGGAGGGCCTGCCCTACCGCGTCGTCATCTTGCCGGATCCACGCAGCACGGGGAACATCATGAAGAAGATCGTTGTCGCGATTGCCATTCTGCTGGTCAGCACCGTCGCGCAGGCGCGGGACATGCGGCCGCGCGCCTGGTGCGGCTGGTATGCCCGCCATCTCGTGCGGCACGACCCAGGCCCGGCCTACAATCTCGCCCGCAACTGGGCGCGCTGGGGCAGGGCCGCGCATCCGGCGCCCGGCGTCATGGTGGTGTGGCGCAACCACGTCGGGATGATCACCGGGCGCGACGCCAGCGGGAATTGGATCGTGCGCAGCGGCAACGACGGGCACCGGGTGCGCGAGCGGCCGCGGTCGATCGCGCGCGCGATTGCGTTTCGGGCCGGCTAGAGCTCGTCCCCATATTCGATGCTGTAGGTCGCCGGGCGGCCGGGCTCGCAGTGCAGCTTGATGCGCAGCAAGACGCGCCCGGTCATGTCCGGCCCCAGGACGAGAGACACATCGACCGACTTTCCAGTCTCGGCCGCCTGTCGCTCGATCTTCGCCCCCTCATCGACGATCAGCCGGAGCATGATGCTGGAAAATTCTTTCGACGTCCGCATATGCAGATCCGGCGGCTCGTCATCATCGTCGGGCATCGGTCGCGTCTCCCGATTTCGGCGCGCTCGTTAGGCATCAACGCCATTTAAAGACTAGCGGATCGCGGCTGATCTGATGATCGGGCGGCTCGACCCCCATGTCCGTCAGCATTTGCATCATGTCATCGGTGTGCGGGCGCTGGAGGAAGGTGCGTCGGAACATCAGGTCAAGAAGACGCGGATAGAAAATCTGGCGCATGGTTTCCAGCGGACGGCGCATCGCGATTTCAAATGCGCGGCGCGCCATCTCCACCTGGATTGCAGTCGTCGGTGTCGCCATCGGTGCTATGCTCCAGCGTCAGCGCGCAGCAGCAGGATCGCCCGGCTCGTCGACTTGCCGGCGGTCTGCCCGTTTAAGGCTCTTTGCCATCATGACGGTCACCCGATTCGACCATTTGACCCGGCATTGATATTGGAGCACTTCGATCACGAAACCGCGCTCGGAGCCGTAAAGCACCGCGTCGCCAACTTTAAAAGGATTCATGTCGCTGACCTCTTGAGATTGCGACGTTGCCGGCGGGCTCTAAACATGACCCGGATCGGCCAAGGCAGGTCGACAATCTCGAATCTCCCGCCACGTTTCTGGTTGGTCTCAGCGAAGGCCTTGAACTGCATCTCGTGGACGAGGCCGCAATCGCAGCACTTCATGAGGTAGCCCTTCGGGATCGGCGCGACCCATTCACACCAGCCGCCGCGACCCTCCACCATTGTCTTGAATTTCTGTTGGCGTGCCGTGTTCATTTCAAGAGACCTAAAATCCAGCGCATCCACCCCGGCCGCCGATCGACGATTCTGAACGGCGGGACTTCGCTCAAGCCTTCATACCATTTCATTTTGCGATCCTATGGTCCGGGCTCAATCTCATGTGATAGCAGCGCGGTCACGTAGTAGACCCGATCTTCCGGCGTTCTGGTCGATTTGGTAAGGGCGGCATGCGCCTCGCTAATCTTTCCCTTCAACCTCTCAACCTCGGCCAGCATAAGCCGGATGTCACTGCCCACGAATGCCGTGTGCCAATCATCGCGTCGAGCCATTTTCCGCCAACTCTGAAACATCTGCTTGTCGATAGGCATGGCGAATTCCTTCCTATGATCATCTATAAGTAAGCGCCGCTATCGAGCGCATCGAGGATTTGCCAAATGCGGTTGAACTCGCCGCGCTCCATCAGCTTGTCTGCGCTCTCGCCATCGAGCAGGGGGTGGGGCGAGGAAATCCAGCGGCGCGCTTCCTCTTCGGTGTAGTAGACCGAGAGCGCCGCCATGATGCGCTCCGCCTCCTGACGATTGCTCAAGAATTGCCCAATGCTCATTGCCCTCTCGCCTCCCGCCACAACTGCCGCGACTCCCGCCAGAACTCACGCGCCCAATATGCTGTCCAAACTAAGCTTGCGCTCGCCAGGGCGAGCACGAATGCGCCCGCGGCGAAGGCGCAAAATAGGAATGCCGCATCGAATAGGTTCTGGCGCATCTATCGGTCCACGAATGGTTTATTATCGCCCGTCGCAGTATTTATCGCTGGCATGGTTGAAGCCAACGAGCCAGCCGGCGACGAAGCCGAAGATGAGGGCCAGCACCGTAATCAGGACGCTTTCCATCTAACCCTCCTTGCCGGGCGTTGACTGCTCATATACGAATTCAATAGCCGCCGCCTTGGCGCGTCTCGCAGCGGCATCATAGATAGAGCTCATACCGCTCAAGCCATGACCTCCGAGAAGTTTTGCCGCCTCTTCGAGTTCGACGGCGCACTGCGCAACCTCAACCCGCAGCCGCTCGATCTCGTCGGCGGCAGCGAGGAACCACTTATCGCCGGTGACCTCGTAGGTCTGCCTCATTCGTTTTGCGGCTTCGCTCATGAATTCCTCGCGATGGTCAGGTACGTGTGGACGCTTTGGCTCGTTGAGCTTCAAGCGCCAAGTCGTCGATTTCGTTCGCGATGCTTTCGATCGCATTGATGATAGCGAAATCCTGCGGGATCGTTCGCAGCGCCTTGTCTCTCGTCCGGCGCAATGCCAGTTCGACAATCTGTAGGGCGCGCTCTCCGGTCATTTGCCGTTCTCCGACTCACCGCCAGCGCCATTTAAGGCATCGTAGAGCGTCGGCACCCAATGAACGGCCGGATGCTTCGCCCATGACCCGAGCGGTCGGAGCGAGCGCGTTTCAAGCTCGATGTCGGGATCGAGCACTAGATAGACCGGAATGCCCGCCTGTAGAGCTATGCCGACCTCGACGAGCGCGCCTTTGAACGGGAAGTCATCAACCTCCGCAAAGAACACGAGCCGCGCAGCGCCGCTGACCTCACGCTGGATGCGCGTCCATAGTTCGCCAAAGTCGCCGGTCTCGCCCTCGCCGGCCTCGTCGATCCATGACGAGATGATGGGCGCGCCTTCTGCGCGGGCCGCCTTCCACATGCCGGCGTGCTTCACGCGCGATGCGACGTATATTCCGGTTCCCTGTGTCATCGTCACTGGCCTCACATCCAGGTTTCTGTTACGACCTTCAATTCCTTAGCAAGTGCTTTGGCGCGCTCGATGCCGGCGCGCATCTCTTCGGGTTCGAGCATCGGCCGAAGTCGATAGCGGGCCGCAAAGGCAAGGCGCACGTTCTGATCGTCCTCGGAATTGCCCATGACGAGCCAGAGCAGGCCATAGGCGGTCGCAACCTCGTTCCTGCTCAGCATGTCATTTGTCCTCGAATTTGATATCCTTGGACTGATTCAGTGCCTCGCCAAGGATCTGATGAAGTTCGTCGCCCGTGTCGACAATCGGCCGGCGAGACGGATGGAATGGCTCGCAGGAGCACATCGCGCCGCAGACGCAATAGCAGCCGTCGTCATCCCAAAATTCGCATTGGTCTTCCGGCTCATCGTCGTCGTCGGCGCAGCTCATGGCTATCGGTCCTCGAATGTGATGACATTGCGCGCTTTGCACGTTGCGCACGTAATGCTGCTGTTTGCGTTCGCGAGATAGGCAGAGTTTCCCTGTACGTCGCGCTCGCATAGTGTCCAGAGTACACGCACGCCGGGATGCAACTCGCCGCCTTCGCAGGCGTGAACAAAGCCCTGCTTGTCCTCCCAAAGGACTGGCCGATCCCGGATCGTTCGAAACGTGGTTGCGATCGTCATAGACTTTCCTCGCGTTCGTCGAATGTCGTTGCACTCTTAGGGCTGTGGCCCTTGGTTATTGGCGTTACCGAGTTCGTCGCAAAGCTCGGTCATAGTCATTTCGCCGGGAAGCTCCTGCGCTACGGCAAGCACGAGCGCTCTAACAAACCCGAAGGAGCGCCGCCGCTGGGGCTCCACTCTGCGGCAGAATCCGTCACCCACATCAGCGCCGGCCGTGCGGGCATTTTCGATGGCGTCTTTAACCTCTGGGCCCATGTTCAATGCCTCGCCATTCGTGAACGCTATACGCTCACGATTCCGCTTTTGCCGTCGTCCATCGCAGCTTTGAGCTTGCCGAAGATTTCCTCTCCGACTGCCAGCGCCCGCTGCGTCTCGGGATTGCCGGTGTCGCCCTTGCGCAGATTTTCCAGCAACGACTGCCAGCGCTCGGCCGGGTTCGTCACCGCTCCGAGGTCCTTCAACAGAGCGACTTGCTCCTTGAAGGCCTCCGGCACAGCGTAGTGAAAGTCCGCGTAGGTGCAGTCGAAGTCGTCGTCGCAGTCGGACTTGAAGCCGGGGATTTCACGTAGGTCGGAGTTCCATGGGCCGTCCTGATTTTCGTCGTTCGGCTCGTCGTAATACTCCCGGTTTCCGCCGCCCGTGCGGGTGTGAATAATGATCTCGGTGCCGTCCTCGCTGAGAAAGCAGTCACGATAGCGCGGCACATGGCTCTCTGTGGTCCCGAGCATCAGCAACAGGACGCGAGAGAAGGGGTTGACGCCAAACAGCGCGTTATAAAGGCTCATGGTCTTTCCTCTCGTTGGCTCGCCATTCGTGGACAGAATGTCAGGTCGCGTATTCGCGCGCGCGGTCGAGCGCAGCCCCGAAAGTCCAGGGTTCTTCAGCAGATATGTCCGCAAAACTCTCGGGCATCACAAGCCTTACGCCGCCGGTCCCGGAATGGCGGAAGCTCATCCCGCCAACCCAGATGCGGCGAAAGCCAAGGTCATAAAAATACTTGCCGAGCAAACAGCGCCCGTGGGAAAAATAGCAATACACGTCATCCTTCGGCTGCTGCTCCAACCACGATATTAAGGTGGCCAGCGCGAGCGGGTCCTTTTTCGCCTTGGCCTTCTGTTCCCATTTCGGATCGTAAAGCATTGGTTTTTCCTCTCGTTAACTTGCAGTCATTGCCACTTTGGATCAGCCCGGCCCCTTGACGCACTGGAACCCGTACTTCTTCGCCACGGCTCGCGCTGCGCCGATCAGAGTTCGGATTTCGGCCGGCCATGCATTAGTCGGATGCATTTCCGCGATTTCGGTGACTGGCTCGACCAAATCGTCGAGAACTTCATCGAGGTCGATTGCGGTAAACTCATTCATCTCCGTTCACCTTCTTCTTCAGCAACACGCGAGCAATCGCCGCCTCCGAGCCGCGGGAGTACCCCATTGTCGTGCTGAGGTTCTGATGGCCGGCGAACTTGCGGATGTCGTCGGGGTTCGCGCCTCGGGCGAAGGCCCCAGTGATCGCGCCCGCGCGCGTATCCATGTTCCAGACGTTCTTGGGCAGGCCCGCAGCGGTCGCGCGGCGGCGCCAGATGCGGCGAAACTTCCAGCCCTCGTAAGGGAAGCCCGTCTCGGGGTCGATGATCAGCGGGCCGCTGGGCGGCGCTGAGAACCATTCCTCCATGACGGCTGGGCAGTTCTTGAGGTCGAAGGCGAGCACCTGACCGCGCTTGCTGGTCTGGTGGGTCAGGATCATGTCGGCATCGATTTCCTCGCGCGTAATCCCGCGCACCCACTTTTCATGGCCCTTGATGATGGTGGACGGCTCGGGGTCGTCGAGCGGAACCCACTCGCCAATCACGTCCTTCTGCCGCAGGCAACAATCCTGCTGGATCGCCTGGGCGAGCGCGACGGCCAAGTAGTTTTCGATGATCAGATAGTCGCGCACGTCGTCGGCCTGGTCGGAGGTCAGGTGGACGGCTCGGCGGCGAGCGTTCTTGAACCGCAGCCCGGCGAGCAAGCCGCGCAGGCGTTGGCAGTCGGGATCTTCAAGGATCGTCGCGCCGAACCCGACGACGATCCGCAACATCGTCGCCAGGGCATGCGCCATCGACACCTTGTCGTCGGCGGACCAGACGGCGTATTGCTGCTTGATCTCGCGGGCCTTCAGGGTGCCGAGATCGCGGTCGCCCATGTCCGCCTTGAGACGGTTGCAGAGCCGGCAATAGCCGAGCTTCGTGACGTGCCGGTTCCCGTGGAACGGGCTGTCCACGTCGGTGAGATACATCGCAATGAGGTCTTCGAGGGTCATCGTTTTTTCCTGCGCCACAGGCGCACGGTGTCGAATCCCGCCGCCTTAAGGATTTTTGCGCTGGGTCCGCGTCGTCCCGTCAGGAAGTCCGACAGGTACGGGGCTGAGATACCGGCGCGTTTTGCCCATTGGGCTTGTGTAAGTCCCTCGTCGGACATTTGCTTCCTGACGAGAGCGGCTACTTCCTGGTCCGTAAAGTGCGTTTTCATGGGACATTATCATATTCGCTATTTGACGAATTGCAACCATGTCCAGATGCAAAGTGCTCATTTTCCCCGGTTCCTTTCTGTTCAATGACGGGATTTCCCGCAGATTTTATGCCGATAGGAAGTCAGTTCACCGATGCCCTTATGAATTCTGCCGCGACTTGAGGGACGATGGCGTTGCCGAAGGCGCTAAAGACAGCCATTCGGCCGGATAGCCCATTCGGCGGCACCATGACTCTGGCGTCACTTCGATCCCGTTGCAGCCGGGCCACTTCGCCATCGAGGCACACGCCTGATTGGCTGTTGCGGTCGGCGTAGCCCACAAAGTAAATCCGAGGGCGCGAATGGTCCTTTCCGACAGCGACAGCCGGAAGAACCGCCGCCCCGACTTCGTAACCCAATGGGTCCAAGTCATCGCAGACGCGATCGAGCCAAGCTCCTTTGTGGGCAACCTGCTCGCCAAAGATCCCTCGAGGGCGGTTTGCAGCGATGAGGGGGAGCCACGCGGGCCACATGTCGGTTGCGACGTTTCGGCCTCGAGCCGAGCTCGAGAGAGCCTGACAGGGACACGAACCTGTCCAAATAGGTCGGTCGTCAGGCCAGCCGGCGAGCCGCAAGGCGAGAGACCATCCCCCGATGCCGGCGAAGAAATGGCATTGCGTATAGCCAGCGAGATCGGCTGGGCGCACGTCAACGATGCTCCGCTCGTCAACGTCGCCTTGGGCGATGTGTCCGGCGTCGATGAGGTTGCGGAGCCATTGGGCGGCATAAGGGTCTATCTCGTTATAGTAGGCGGTCATTTTCCTACTGACGGGTTCACAGCGCGCGGAATTTCGACCAAGCCAAGCTTCGCAATCCGCCAGCCGCCGGTGCGCAGCGCCTTCCATGCTCGGTCAGGGTCGTGGTTAGGAAATGTCTTTTCCACGATGAAGCGGCGCGCAAGATTGGCCTGCCCATGCAAGACGCCACGAAACGGCCACGTGGAGTCGTCCTGGACCGCAGCAAAGCCATACTCGGAAATGTCGGCCATCCTGGTCCGTTTCTGTAATTCCTCGACGCGCTCTTTCAGCTCGGGCATCTGCTCGCGCATGAAGCGTTTGTATTTCTGTCTCTGCGCGCGCGGCGCGTCGCCTCTACGTTTCGATTTGGCTGACATGCTCATCCTCCCGGTGACTGGCCATTCGTGAACTTTATCCGCCGAAGAAGGCCCGCAGGCCGCCAAAAAATGCCGCGAATATAAGCAGGCTCAGCGCGCCCGCAGTAAGGTAAGCCAGAAGATCGGCCGTCCGGTCCTTCATCATCTCAGCTCCTTGCATCATTGTGTGGCAAACGTCCTTCTTGGCGCGCCGCTTCGAGCATTCGCTTGGCTTCGTCGTGGCAATTAAGCATTTCGAGATAGTGAGCCAGCCGAAGAGGGTGATCGTTGGTGCCATCGTCGATCAGACTTTCCTCTGCGAAGTAGCAATCGATGCAGAGATCGATGGCAAAACCGCCGGGAAAATAAAGACCTGACGTGCCGATTTCCGTAGCGGTTCTTAGGGATCGACCGCAGTTCGCACACAAGTCAGGCATCATCGTCCTCCCGATAGTTGTATGCTTCCGGCTTGCAAGTCTCCCAGCCGCCGTCGTGATGGTCGGTCGAGCAGTTTTCGCACCATGCGCGGTTACCCCAACATTTTGGGCATTGGTGCAGGTTCATGCGGTTGCCCGGACCGAGCGCCGCAATATCGGCGTCACCGCGCAGGAAGTTCTGGCAGGGCTGGTCGCCTATCGTGAACCGCTCTTGTGGCTTCTCTGCTTTAGTCATCTGTCGAGACCTTTTGCGGACTCGCAGTTATTTTCAACGCCGCGATCTGTTCGCGGAGATGCTGAATTTCCGACGCCGCCCACCATGTGCCCTTAGTGGCAATCTCCGTTCGGATCGCTTCGTGGGTCCTCATGTCCCGCTCCGCAATGCGGTCAAGAACGGTTCTGCGCACCGACGCCTGAGGGGTTGCGTCGAATACTTCAAAGGCTCGATAGTGCGGGTTTGATGGAGGTGTAGCTGTCATTCTGGTCTCCTATGTGCTTGCTGACACGCCCTTAGTGGCCTTCTTTTCGAGTCCCTGGAGATAGACGCGCATGTGCTTTGTGTAGGCACGCGCGATCTCGGGGATACTTTCGTCCGAAATGCGTTCGTCAAGCATGTGATCGAGCGCTTCGCGCGTCGTCGCCAAGATGGTTGAGACGATGAAGTGCGCCAACTCCGTCCGCTGTTCTGTCATTTCAGGCCTCTAAGGCGGGCTTCCCGTTCGGTCGAAATTACCGATGGGTGCTTATTGCCGAGCGCCGCGCACGCGATGCCAACTGCCTGGAACGCTTGCTTGTCGGTCAACAGATGGCCGTCCGCTTCGTCCAAAAGGGCGATCCGCTCCAGCGCGTCCCGAAATTGCACCTTCTCGACATCCACGGCCTTGGCTGGCGTAGCAACGACCGAGGCCCCTGCGCCGACTATGAGTTTTCTTCGAGTCATCGGCTCGCGCTTTCCAATATCCGCGCCCGCGCCGCCGCTTCGCCATAGGTCGGGGCATCGAGGATGAATTCGATCTCGGATGGGATATCGGTCTGCCCGCCGTCATAGGTGACGAGATTCGGGACGGCTTCGACGTTGGTGTGGCCGAGCTGCTTGAACAGACGCGCGATCGGGCAGTCCTCGGGATCGGTGTACTTGGTCGGCTCGGAGGCGACCTGGGCTTCCAGCCAGGCGGTGAGGGAGGCGGGGGCGATCGGGTCGCGGGTCTGGTCGAGCATGTCAGTCTCCTTTGGGGGTGATGGTGAGGGTGCAGCGCCGGCCGACGTGAAACGTGCGCTCGGTGCTTCGCGTCGTGGGGATGATGACCGTCTGCCGCGCAAGGGGTCGCCAGTCGGCCGATTTCGGCGGCTTGCCTTGCAGCGTCACGCTCAATGAATCTCCGTGCGTCTCGACGCCGATCACCTCGCAATTGATTTTCATGCCTATCCCCTTGGGTTTTCTGATGTACTAGCTGTGCACGCTTGCAAACATGCCGGCGTCGCCTTTGATCCGGCGCTCGGCTATCGCGGCATATTCGGGGTTAAGTTCGATCAGGATGGCGTTGCGGCCGAGACGGTCAGCGACCATGCCAGTCGTGCCGGCGCCGCCGAAAGGATCAAGGACCGTGCCACCGGCGGGACAGCCGGCGAGGATGCAGGGCTCGATCAATGCGGGCGGGAACGTCGCAAAGTGCGCTTGGGGGAATGGATTAGTTGCGATCTCCCACACTGAACGCTTATTGCGGCCGCCCGCCACTTCGACTTCTTGGTATTCGGCTGACGTTCTACCGTCGCGATGGATGGTGCCGTGGGCGCCGGGCCCGCGATCCCACCCACCAGGCACCTTGATCTTGCGCGGCGCGGTGTAGTCGAGACGTGCCAGCGTGCGCGGGCGCGATCCCGGAGGCCTCGCGCGCTGGTCTTCCTCCCGGCCATCGCGTCCGTTTTCCCTTCCGGTGTCGCTGGCGGGTTCGCGGATCGCAACGGAATCGTAATAGTACCGCTCGCTCTTGCTTATGAGAAACAGGTACTCATGCGCCTTGGTGCAGCGGTCGCGGACGCTCTCCGGCATCGGGTTGGGCTTCGCCCAGATGATGTCCTGACGCAGATACCAGCCATCGGCCCGCATGGCGAAAGCGACCATCCAGGGCACGCCGATCAGGTCTTTAGCCTTCAGGCCGGTGTGACGCTTGGTGCGGCCGATAGGAGAGTCGTGGAGCGCCTTGACGTGCTTGCCGCCCGTCTGGCCGCCCCACTTGCCATCGTTTGCGTAGGAGTCGCCCAAGTTGATCCAGCAGGTGCCGTCGGCACGAAGCACGCGGCGGACTTCACGGAAGACGGCCACGAGCTCGTCGACAAACTCACCCGGCGACGGCTCGAGCCCGATCTGCCCGGCCACGCCATAGTCGCGTAGCCCGAAGTAGGGGGGCGAACTGACCACGCAATGCACGCTCTCGTCCGGCAGGGACCGGAGCACCTCGCGGCAGTCACCCTTGAGGATGCGGACGGTCATCGGTGCAATCGTCCCCTCTGTGTGCACGGATTGCGCCCGCAGCCGCGGTACCACTGCTCGCGGAACGGAGGATCGTTCCGGTGACGCCAGCAGTAGGCGAACAGGGCGAGCGCACCGAGGATTGCGGAGGTGAAGGGGTTAGCCTCGCACATAGGCTTCTCTTTTCTCCGAGGAACGTCGCCCAATGATTTCAATGGGGGCCGGGGCATACGACCTACTGCCAACGTGCAAATAAGACATTGATTTCACTCGCCTGACGTTCCCGGCGTTCCCCGGCGTTCCTCGCAACCGTTCTCCCTTTGCTCTCAAAGGCGGTTGGCGAGACGAAAGACTACCTTCCAGCATGAAAGGTGATGGTCCTGCATCCAGTAGGCGATATGGCGGATGCGCCATGCGAGAGCCACGCGATACCAGCGCCATCTGCTGTTTGGAAATCCAGGATCACGTCCGACAGGCTCGCTCATTTCTTTCTGCTCCCCACGCGCAGCCGCGCCACCGTGCTCGCCTGCTCGATTTTTTCCCGCATATATTTTCGGCTGGTTGACGGCTGCGTATGCCCGGCCAGACCCATGGCGCCTTCGGTGGTGCCGCCCGCCTCGTAGGTCTCTGTGATGGCGCCGGCGCGCGCGTCCATGCACCACACGTCATCTGGGATCCCGGCGGCGCGCGCGATCGGGCGGAACGTGGCGCGGTATTGCTCGCGCGTGTAGGGCAGGCCGGTGCGCTCGTTGATGACCATGGGCCCGACCCGGCGCTCGGCCGGGATGCGCTCGAGCTCGGCGGCGAGGTCGGGGTAGTCGGCGATGCGCAGCACCACGGCGGCGCCGCTGGTGAACCGGGTCTTGCTCAGGGTGCGGCGTAGCGCGCCCGCCTCGTCGAGGTCCGTCCACACCAGGCCATCCTGCCAGCGGCTCGCGCCGTCCTCGCGAACATATTCGCCGATGACGTCGCGCGCGCGGAAGCAGCCGTCGTATTGCAGAGTGAGGCCGAGCGCCATGGAGGGCCGGCCGGCAGCGTGGGCGGCGGCCCGGAAGGCGCAGAGTTGCTCATAGGTAAGTTGCGCGGTGCGCGGCGGCCCGTTCTCGAAGCGGGTGGCGGTGAGCTGGGTACGCAAGGTAGCGCAGGCCCCGTACCCGCGGCCGAGCGAGGCGCCATAGGACAGCACCGCCTTGAGGATCGAGACCGTGAGGTAGGCATAGCTCTTGGATGTCTCGGCGACGATGTTCTTGTACCAGCGCCGGACGTCGGCGCCGCTGGTCTCGTCGACATAGACCTGGCCGACGCGCCGGCAGAGCAGCCGCAGGTGCTTGCTGTAGCCCAGCCGGGTGATCTGGCGCTTCTCGTGATAGGGCGAGTCCGGGTCGGTCTCGTACTGCGCGACCAGCGAGGCAAGCGTGCCGTCCCATATGCCGCCCGGGCGCCCAGCCGCGCCGGTCCAGCGGTGCATCTCGGCCTGCAGGATGTGGCAGCGCGCCGCGATCAGCCCCTCGTGGCCGGCGTCGGACGGGTCGAAGTGAATGCGAACGACGGCGGGCCGGTAGCCCTGCTTCACGTAGGGCTTCGCGGCGAACCAATAGGCCGCACGTTGTCCGCCCTTGCGGGTGCGCCACTTGAGGCCTGGGGCTTTGATGTCGATGTCGGCCATTGCTCACTCCCTGCGCGCCGGAGCGGCGCGGCGGCGATGATACCCACGCGATTCCACACGTCGAGCCACGCCTTGACGGCGGGCCAATAGCGGCGGCCAAATAGCGGATCGACCTTGGGCATTTGCTCCCGCTCGAGCACGACGGCGAGCCCCTTCCATTCGCCCAGATGATCGCCGTCGCCGAATACTTCGCGAGCGATTCGGACCTCGGTCGGATAGAGCGGCATGTCAGGCATCGACCGCCTCGTTCATCAGCCCGCGCAGCTCCTCGGCGATGACCTGGAGCTGATCGCGCTGAACCTTCGTGATGCGCTTGTAGAACGCCTTGAACACGTCCTCGCCGCGCCGGGCGGCTTCGCGCGCCTCATCCTCGAGCGAAAGGACCTGGGCCGCCCCTGCCGCGGGCCTTGGGGAGGTGTCGTGGGCAGGAGCGGCCTGGTCCGCCGCGCGTTCGCCTGGGTTGGGCGCGGTAGCTTGTTCTTCAATGACCTCGCCGGTGCCGGCGTCGTGTGCTGGCAGCATCGCGTTGGGCTTTGCCACCGGGCGCTTGGCGGGCGCCTCCGGCGCGGCCGCCTGATCCATCTCGTCGTTCGTGTAGAGGCCAGAGAGTTCCTGCGGGAACGCCTTGCGCAAGGCGAGCGCCTCGGCGCATTTGGCGATCATGACGTCCGACATGAGATCCCACATGCGGGTCAACCCGCCTTCCTTCTTGCGCTGGGCGTAGGAGTTGAAGCGCGCAACACCCCAGCACGGCTCCTTGAAGTCGGTGCGCAGGACGCCGACGCGCGCCGCAACAGGCGGCTCGGCCGCGACCCAGACGTCGAACCACTCGCCGTCCTTGCCGCACCAGAACGGGCCGACCTGCCCGGCATATTTGCCCGTGCGCTCGGCGATGAGCCGGAAGCCGTCGATCGACGTCTGGATCCCCATGACCTCGCGGCGCTGCTGCCCGTCCCAACGCTTGATCGCGTAGATTTGGCGCGCGAGCGGGTCGAGGCCGGTGCGCTCGGCCTGATACATGAACAGCTTGAGCTCGTCGTCGGTCGACCCCTTGCAGATCGTTCGCTTGATGAGATCGACCTGATCGGGGCTGAACACGCGCACGTTGGACTGCGGCTTGACGGTTTCTAATGCTCTCATTGGGATTGCCTCAGGGATAGGCGACCGGCGCGGTCGCGGGTGATTTGAACGTTGTGGCCGTGGCACTTCTTCGCGTCCTCGGGGACGAGCGATTTCAGGACCTTTTCGGCGTCTTTGCATTTTTCTGCGGCCGGACGGTTCTCCAGCCAATCAACTGCCGAGCTGGCCCAGGCGTTGTTGCTCGCCATGTCGTAGACCTTGCTGGCGTCGACCGGCGCAGCGACCGGGGCCAGGGCGACAGGTGGCCGCTTTGCCTTCACGCAATCCATAAACTGCGCGCCGCGCCGCACCAGCTCGGCCGCGTATTCCTCGTCGCGGGCGATGTACTCAACCACCGGAGCGCTGGCACCCACGATGACGGAGAGAGCGCATTGCGTGGCGCCCGTGCATTCCATCTGCCACTGCATTTGTGGCTGATAGCGATCGATGATGACCTCGAGCGGCTCGCGGCCCCCGACGTGCTTCGTTTCAACCGGGCAATCGAGCACAGTGTCCCAGCCGTCGAGCGTGGCGGCCGCCCAGTCCAGCTTCGGATGCGACATGACCTTGCCTCGCCGAATGACGAGGCTGCCGTTCATCTCGTACCAATCAAGATTTAGCTGCTCGGTGACCTCGCCGAGCCGAACCGGCCAGACGTGCCGCAAATCGTCCGGGACTTCCTCACCGAGAAATTCCCGATACAGCCGCATGATTGCTTCGGCGTCGCCAGTCATCAGACAGGCGACACGGGAGGCCGTCAGCTTGCCCTTACGGGCAGCAATTTGCGCGGTGCTAAGCATGCGCCGCCACCCACGCCATGACGAAAACCAGGATGCCGGCGAGCGTGACCAGCATCGGCCCGTGTCGCTCGACAATATCGGCGTCGCCTGGGAGTGCGCGATCGTGTCTCATGTGGCTTCCCCGATTTCGTTAATGATCGCGTCGACATCCGCCCAAACGGCCGAATCCTTGACGCACATCCGCTCGATCCGCTTCACGCCGTGCAGCACCGAGGTGTGGTCGCGGTTAAAGACGCGCGCGGTGTGCATGAACGACAGGCCCGCGAACTTGACGCATATGAACATCGCGACGTGGCGCGGGTTGACGTAGATTTTCCGCCGGCTCCCGCCGCGGATTTCGGCGCGCGTGAGGCCGTAATGGAAGGCGACGACGTCGCTTATTTTCCGGCCCGTGGGCTTCCATGGCTTGGTCTCTGGCGCCTGGGTTTCCAGTTGAGGCTCGGGCTCAGGCGCGAGGGGAGGGGGCGGCTCGACGACGACGGGCGGTGGCGGTTCTGGCCGGTGCAGCGCCGCAAGCCGCGCCCGCACCTCCTTGCGATTGCTGAAAACCTCGGCTGCGGTGTGCAGCTCGCGCGCGCGGTACGCCGTCAGATGACAACCCATGGACACTCCTTACGCTGCTGCTTTGAGGACCGTGCCGACCCCGTGATAGGTCTCGATGGTGTCGCGGATGTCGGTGCGCGGCTCCTCGCCGATGGGAAGCGCCGCATGCAACGCGAGCGCAAAATCCCGGGACACGTCGCGCGACCAGCCCTCGCGCTCGTTGAACTCGACGACCCAGCGCACGTCGCTGATGCGGCCCTCGATGATTTCCGTGATCAGTTCCTCGCGCGTGAAGGTGCCGACCAGCTTGCGGTCGTTGTATTCGTCGCGGCAGAACACGACCCAGTGCGATTGATCGGGGATCATGACGCGGCCCTCGCATAGAGCGCGCGCACCACGGTCTCGGCCTCCTGGCCGGTCTCGATGCGGGCCGCCATCCTGACGACGCGCAGCTTGGATGCCAGCGCGCGCTCGAATATGCCGTTGAGCACGGCGATCTTGTCGCCGCGCATGACGGCGTGCTGCTGGAGAAGATCGGATGCGATGATGTCGGCCCAGTCGGTCATGCCGCGCTCCCGACGTTGAGCGGCGACGGGTTGCTGACGAGAGGGCTGGAAAGATATTCAGGCAGGCCCCAGCACGATTTCAGCGGGCCTAGGCCCCAATTTGCGCCCGGCGTCGGATGCCAGTGACCACGCCACTTCGCGAGCGTGCCGGCGCGCACCAGCTTGTCGAGCGCGCGCTGCGTTTCTTTGTCGACCTGGCCGATGTTGACGATGACCTCGCCGGCCAGCGCCTCGTCGATGATGTCCTGCTTGGGTCGGGGCATGGCGTGTCCTCCAAATCAGGAGAACACCTTAGTTGGCAGATTGCCAACCTGTCAAGCGCTAAAGTTGGCAGATTGCCAAAAAAAGTTGGCAGCCGTCATGCCGCTTGACGGATCTGAATGATTTTATCGTAGAGATCGGTGGATAAATGGGCCTTGTCGCCGCAAAACAGCCAGTCAAGGGAAATGCCGAACTCTTCCTTGATCCTGATGCCGGCGCTTAGCGGCAGCGCTCGCTCGCCTTGCTCAAATTTGGTGTAGTCGCCCTTATCGACGCCGATGCGATTAGCAAAGGCTGTCTTCTTGCCCCTGCCATATCCTAGCGCCAAGCGTGTCCGGCGCAGGCGTTCCGCGACGGTATTTGTCTCGCGACCCATGAGCGAGATTGGAACACACACAGGGTCGGCCGTCAGTTTGCAATTCGCCAACTCTTGACAGTTGGCAGGTTGCCAACTAATGTCACTGGCTATGACACCGGACACGGTCTTAGACGATTTGGGGGGCAACGGGGTCATCGCCGCCGAACTCGGCGTGCATGACTCGACCGTTAGTACGTGGCGGCGGCGCGGCATCCCGCCGGGGCGCTGGGCCGCGATTGTTGACTTGGCGGACAGGCGAGGGTGCCCCGAGATCACATTTGAGGCGCTCGCAGCCCTCCCAACACCTGTCGAGAGTGAACCGGCAGAGGCGCGCGTATGACGGCGCCACCGCTCGAACGGAATTACGGACATGAGGTGCTCCCCAGCACGCGGGCTCACACCCGATCGTCGCACGTCCAGGTAGCATCCGGCGAATCACAAAAATATGACCGAAACCTGACACTGCATCGCCTGCCCGGCATGAGCCGGCCGTTTTATTCCGCTGCATCAACAGGCATCCGAAAGTTTTTACGGCACGGTTACGCGCATCGGGCTGATGCGCGGGGCGCGTGTTTGCGTTGCGTGAGGGGCATGACATGCGAGCATCTGAGGGGCATTTCGAAAATTCTCCAAATGGCGGCGGCGGCAAATCTGCCGTCGATCACGACCCGACGGACTTATCAACCGTCGCACCCACGACCGACGGCAAATCTGCCGTTGATGACGGCGACTGGTTCCACAAAATGGCCCAGGCCTTGCACCCGGAGAAGCCGGGCACGGTTTTCTGGGCCACGACCGGCGTCGATGAGCGCCTCTGCCAGCGATACGCGGCGGGGCACACACGGCCGCCGGCCTACTTCCTGCGCTCGCTTCTGCGCAGCGAAGGCGGTTGGACCTATCTCGCATTCCTCATGGACGGATCGAAGGCAATCTGGTGGCGCGATCTTCAGCGCGCTCGCCGGATCGCGGTCGTGCTGAACGACATCTCGTAGTCCTCGAGGTCAGTTTGTCGCGTCTGCGTGCCGCTGTGTTTCCAGCCACGGAGTCGCTATGCCCGCATCGCAGCCAAGTTTTATCGATCCGCCTTTCCTGGCGCCGATCGAGACGACGCTTAACCTGCCGCGGCCGCCATCGGTCAACCGCACCCGCAAGGTCGACTGGAAATTCGCGAAAGTGCACAAGGCCTGGATCCTCCAGGCCGACATGCAGGTCATGGTCGAGGGCGGGCTGCGACGTCTGGCCAAGATGCCCGGCAAGTTCGAGGCCACGCTGATCCTCGACGAGGGTTCCTGCAATCTCGACCTCGACAACGCCTGCAAGGCAGTCATCGACTACGCCCGCCGGCTCGAGCTCATCATCGACGACGACAAGCGCCACATGCGGCGCCTCACGATCGAATGGGGCAAGGCGGAGCACGGCTGCCGGCTGATCCTGCGATCGGTGGCCGCGTGATCGATCCCGCAATCATCGACGCCATGGTGGCGGCCGGCGCAAGCGCGGAGGTGATCGCGGCCGCCATGCGCGCCGATCACGCGATCGACGCCGCCAAGGCCCTCGCCAAGCGCGAGCGGAACCGTGACCGCATGCGCGTTGTGCGTGATCGTGCGCGAACCGACGCGCACAGCGACGCACAAACGCGCACGTGCGCGCACCCCTCGCCCCCTTCTCCCGCCCCTTCCTCCCTTCCCCCTAGTATAACCCCTATCCCTCCATCCCCACCCTCATCCCCCACACCCGCCTCGCTTCGCTCGGCCCCGCAGGCCAAAGCGAAGCGGATTCCAGTCGATTGGAAACCAAGCACAGCCGAGATCGACTTCGCCCGAATGCGGGGCCTGACAGCGCGCGACATCGACGTCGAGGCGGAGAAATTTCGGAACTACTGGACCGCTAAGGGCGGGCGCGAGGCCGCAAAGCTCGACTGGGCCGCCACCTGGCGGAACTGGGTTTTGAACGCCGTCGATCGCCGCCCCGGCGCCGTCGGATTCAGCACCGCGCCACCGCGTCCTGGTTCCAAGGAAGACAACCGCGAGAAGACCCATGCCGCAATCCAAGAACTCCGTGGCTACATTGACGCTCAAGCCGATGACGCGCGAGGAAGCGGCGATCCTGGTCGACCGAATGCTGGGCTCCTATCCTTCGCTAAGCCTGCACGATCCTAAGAGCTATATCGCGGCGATCTGCTCGATGCTGTGCAGCTATCCGCTGTGGGCCGGCGAGCGCGCGATCGGCGAGGCGGTGGTCGAGAGCAAATTCGCCCCGCCGACGCCCGGGATCCTGAAACCCCTGCTCGATGGCCAGGTCTCGACCGCGCGCTATGTGAACCACTGGGAAAAGGTCGCCGGCGATACGGTCAAGCAGCTCGATGCGCCGCGCGCGCCGCGCGAATCCATGGACGAGTTGCGCGCTCGCCACGGCCCGAATTGGGGCATAGCCACCGGCCGCAAGCCTGTGCCGACGGTCGAGCAGGCGCGCGCCGAGCTCATCGCGAACATCGGCCAGGCCGCATTCGACGCGCTCCCCGATGCCGGCCACGACACCGAGACGTGGCAGAAGCTGAAGCACAAACCGGAGGCCGCATGAAGCTCGCACTCTCAGAGATCACGGCCGACCAGCGGGCGCAGCCGCGCGCCACGATGGACGTCGATGTGGTCGGCGAATACGGCGAGGACATGAAGCGCGGCGATCGATTCCCGCCGGTGGTGGTGTTCTTCGACGGCGCCAAGCACTGGCTCGCCGACGGATTCCATCGCTATTACGGCGCGGTCGCGGCCGAGCGCGACAAGCTCGAGTGTGATATTCGCCAAGGCGGGTTGCGCGAGGCGATCTTGTTTTCGTGCGGGGCCAACGGCGCGCATGGCGCGAGGCGCACCAATGACGACAAGCGGCGCGCCGTCTCGCGCCTGCTGCAGGACGATGAATGGGGTAAGTGGTCGGATGAGGAGATTGCGCGTCGCGCCGCGGTATCTGACACATTCGTCGGAAAAATTCGCAAGGAGATCAGGCGATTAGAGGATACCTCCAACGTTGGAGGTATGGAACGCACGTTCACGCACCCTAAAACCGGACAGCCGAGCACGATGACGTTTGCGCCTCGGTCGCCGCAGGAAGGCGCGCTCATCGCCAAGTCGCTGCACGAGATCGAGCGCCACTTCGACATGATGCCGGATCCCAAACAGGCTGTTGCTGACTTTCCCGAAGATCAAAGGTATTTCTTCCCACCATCGAAGATCGACGAGATGGTCACATGGCTCACAGCCTTCGCCGCAGCCTGGCGCACGTCATTCGCAAAGCCCGAGGCAGCGGAATGATCGCCGAGGCGCGCACATATCAGCAGCTCTGGGCCGTGCTGCGAACGCGCGCCGACGAGCTCGGAATCACCCGCGAGAACCTTGATGCGGAAGGCGGATTGCCGGCCGGCTACAGCGGCACATTGCTGGCGCCCGCGCAGGTCAAGAAGATGGGATTGTCGTCGCTCGGGCCGCTCCTCGGCATACTCCGGCTCAAGCTGATTGTTGCGGAAGACGAGCAACGGCCAAAACCTGTCAAGCCCTCGGCAACGCACCCGACCTCTCATCGAAAACACGCTAAACCCGCACGCAATCAACGTTGATCGCAAACCTCGCCGCGAGCAACCGCGCCCCAAGTCAAAAACGTGATGTACGCTCCCCGCATTCCACAGTGAGCGCGACCAGCGCGAACGAGGACCGCGCCGAAGCGCCAGCGCAAGGCGCTCCCCCAACCGAGGACAGGCCCGATGATCAAATTCAGCATCGCCATACCCGATTGGATCGCGCGCATGCTCCCGCGCAAGCTGCTCGATGACCTCGACCGACGCAGCCTCATCACCGGAAGCGCAAGCACCAGCTTCGCCAAGGGCGCAATCACGCTGAAGGCAGACAGGTCGCACGAATAGCTCGTCATGGCGATGCGTGTGATAACCCGCGCGTGCGGCGCAGCAATTTGATGTTCGCCATGGGTATTGGCAACGGCATGCAGCAATATCAACTGGTTGGGCGCGCTGGTGTGGGTATGTGGCATAGACGCAGCTCGGCCTGGCCTGGGTGTGCTCGTGGCCTAGGCCATTGATCGGGCTCACAAAAGACCGGGGGGGGGTGGGGGTGGGGGGAAAACAGCCGGCGCGCGCGATATTGCGCCTGTCCTAACTCTTTCGCGGACCTCATGAAAACACTGTTGCCGATATGTCACTCCGGGTGCGTTGCCGCCACATAACGAGTTACCAATGATGGTCGCATGGTTGAACCGCGGCCGCCGATGAATTTCCCCGAGGGTTGGGCTGGATTTGGGCCGAAGATGCTGGCGCTGCGCGAACGCGAGCGGCGGTTCGTTTGGGCGTTTCTCGTCAACGCGATGACGGACGGGCAGGAGAACGGCGCGCAGGCGGCGCGGGATGCGGGCTATTCGGACGTCAAGGAAGGCGCCAAGGTCAGGGCGCATAGCCTGCTGCACCGCGACGACGTGCTTGACGCGATGAACGAGGTGGCGGCGCGTGAGTTGCGGGGGCTGGCGCTGCCGGCGGTGGTGGCGTTGTCGAAGCTGCTGGCGAAGCCTGACCACGAGGACCACCGCAAGGCGATCGAGATGGTGCTCAACCGGGTCGGGCACGCGGAGCGCACCTCTGTCGATGTGAACGTCTCGGGCTCGGTGCAGGTCAACCATACGGACGAGGCGGTGGCGCAACTCGACACGCTGCTCAAACTCGGGGTTCCGCGCGAGCGGCTGGTGGAGACCTTCGGGTTCTCGGGGCTGGCGCGCTACGAGAAGATGCTGGTGGAACGGGATCGGCGCGCGTTGCCGGGGCCGGTGATCGACGGCGAGGTTGTTTCACGGGAAACAGCCGGTGGTTGACGAGATCGACGAGGGGCCGGACCCGAACGACCTGCGGCGGCACGCCAAGCGGATGTTCACCGAGCTCCAATATCGGCAGAAATACCGGCGCATCGATTTCTACCGGCCGAACTTCAAGCAGGAGGAATTCCACAACCTGCGATGCGTCGAGAAGATGATCCGGGCAGGCAACCAGCTTGGCAAAACGCAATGCGCCGCGGCTCAGATGACGATGGACGCGCTGTCGCTCTACCCCGATTGGTACAAGGGCAAGCAGTTCATCGAGCGGCCCAAGATCGAACGGCCGCACGATTTTGTCGGCTGGTACGGCTGCACGACCTCGGAGAAGACGAGGGACGGCGCGCAGGTCAAGCTGCTCGGCGATATCCGGCAAGAGGGCGGGCTGGGCACCGGCTTGATCCCGCTCGACAACCTCGTCGGCCGGCCGACCATGGCGCGCGGCATCTCGGACCTCGTCGACACGATCCTGCTGCGGCGCGAGAGCGGCGGGTCCGCGATCCTGCAGGGGAAGACCTACGCGGCCGGCCGCGAGGCATGGCAGGGGGTCGCCGTCGATGTGGTGTGGGGCGACGAGGATCCCGGCGATTTCGAGATTTACGGAGAATGCCAGGCGCGCCTGACGACGACGCGCGGGTCGATCATCTGGTCGATGTCGCCCATGCTGGGCCTCACACCGGTTCGGCGCCATTTCAAGAACAAGACGCCCGGCACCGGCGAGGTGCTGATGACGATCTGGGATGCAGCAGTATCGAAGCGCGGCCACATCCCGGACGAGGATATCCCCGGCATCATCGCGCGCTATGGCAGCAAAGCGGCGACCCGCGCCTTCGGCGGCGACATGCAGGGGCAGGGCGCGGTGTTCGAGACGCCAGCCGAGCATATCAAGCACACGCTCGACCCCGCCAATGTGCCGATCTACTGGCCATGGCTGTGGGCGCTCGACTTTCGGCATTCGGGGCAGGAATCCGGCGGACATCCCTTCGCCGCGGTGCTGCTGACCTGGGAGCGCGACAGCGACGTCGTTTACGTCATGGACGCTTTCCGCATGTACGGCATGGCGGCAAACCACGTCGCCCGCATCAAGGAGAGCCCGATGCGACTCGCGCCGGCGGCATGGCCGCATGACGGCGGGGTGGGGGCCGGGGTGCAGACCAACGACACGATCGCGCAAATCTACAAGAAGCTGGGCCTCAACATGCTGCCGACGCACGCGACTTTTCCGAACGGCGGATACAACACCGAGGCCGGCGTCACCCTGATGGAGGAGCGGCTGGCCGCCAAGAAGCTGCTTGTCGCAGGGCACCTGTTCGCGTGGTTTGACGAATATGCGGGCTACCACCGGCTCGACGGCAAGCTCGTCAAGGTCGACGACGACCTGATGAGCGCAACCCGGATCGGCATCATGGACCTGCGGCGCGCCAAGACGGTCGAGCGTTTTAGCGTGATCCGGTCATCCGGCGACCCGGCCCCGATCGCGGCCGGCGTCGATTTCGACCTGTTCACCGGCGCATAGCCCGGGTGCGTTGCCGCTGACGCATACAGGTCGCACCTTGGGCATGCTGGCCCACTTGGGCTTTTCTCCTTGTCAACTTGGCCGGGGCTTCGGCCCTGGCCCTTTTCTGGAGCCATCCCCATGCCCGAGTCCACCGACACCCGTACCGACGCGCAGCGCGAGCGCGACGACGCCCATCGCGAGATTTTCGGCGACGATCCGCTGCTCGGCCCCGACGGCACGCCGATGGAGCGCGGCCACGGTTCCGCCTTCGCCCGCATGTCCGATGCCGACAAGGCGCATTTCCACGCCGTCAACGCGCGCGCTGCGGCCGACGAGGTGATGGGGCTGTCGAAGCAGCTCACCGCCGCGGTGGCCAAGCTCGCCGGGACCCTCAAGGACACGGTCGAGACCGCCCAGGCCTCCAAGGCCACGGCGCAGGTCGACCAGGCCAAGAACGAGCCGAAGACCGCCAGCGGCGTCGCGGCGCAGGAACGCGACCGCGCGCAGGCCGAAACGGAAGACAGAAAGCGCGATGCCACCGCCGACCGCTCCCCCCGGCGCACCCGGCGCGCACCCCCGCCCGACGCGAACCCCACGGGCCTCTGATGGCCACGCCCGGCATGGGGTCGGGCCTGACCGGCTCCGCCACCGCCGACCTCGGGCTCGGTCTCGGCGACATGCTCCAGCAGCAGGTCGCCGACGAGACCGAGGAGGAGCGCAAGAAGCGCATGGCGCAGCTCGCGCAGCGCAAGCAGATCGGCATGGGGGCGACGGCGGCGACCGCCATGCTGTTCGGCTCGACCGGCGGAGGCCCCGGTGGATACGGCGCATGAGGGCATCCGCGAGTCCAGGGACTTGCGTGACACCTGGCAGGGCAAGGTGCTGGAGCATGCGCAGGGCCGCATGATGCTGGCGGTCTGCTCGATGCTGGCGCATGCCTTCGACGAGGCGATGCCGATCCTGTTGCGCGTCGTCCGGCCATTGTGCTGGGACGAGGAGCGCCAGAGCCTCAAGGCCCCGTTCCTCTGCAGCATCGCCAAGATCGACCATGAGGGTCGGGTGGTGGCCGACGCCATCCTGTTCGAGGGCGCGGTCAAGCATCGCGACAAGGTCATGTTCGCGAGCTCGCGCGACTACGAATACGAGCTGCGCAAGCTCGCCGACATGACGCAACTCTCCGACGCCGATCGCCGGCAATTCTTCATCTGCGCCAGGAACTGGGTCGCGGCCGACCGGCGGCTCGATCCGGCGATGGACCCGCGGGACCCCGATGCCAAGCGCCTCCACTGAGCTCACGGTCGCCGGCGTCAACGTGCGGCCGACCCGCATGGCGCGGCAGATCTCCGACCGCGAGGCGCAGATCGTCGCCGGGCTGATGCGCGAGTTCTCGCAATCGACGGTCATGCGCAGCGCTACCGCGGCGCGCTGCGAGGAGATCGCCGAGCTGATCGACCCCAATTCCCGCAACACCTTCTTCTACGGCAATTTCAACTTCCCCGGCGGCAAGAAGACCCAGCAGCAGGTCGACGCCACCGGCGCGCTGGCGCTGCACAGGTTTTGCGCCATCGCGGAATCGCTGGTCACGCCGCGCAACACGCCCTGGCACGGGCTGGAAGCGGACGACTACGTGATGAAGGACCGCGCCACCCGGCTGTGGCTCGAGCAGACCACCGCCGACCTCTTTCGGCTGCGCTATGCGGCAACCGCCAATTTCGCGGCGCAGAACTATTCCAACTGGCGCTCGATCGGCGCCTACGGCAACGCCACCATCTACATCGACAAGTTCGACAACCGCTGGCACCGCGGCACCCGCGGCTTCCGCTACAAGGCGATCCCGTTCGGCGAGACCTTCTTCGGCGAGAACCACCAGGGCCAGGTCGACCGGATGTATCGCCTGTTCAAGCGCACCGCGTATCAGGCGGTGCAGCAATGGGGCCGCGACCGCCTGCCCGAGCAGCTCGTCACCGCGCTCGAGCAGAATTCCACCTGGCTCTACAGCTTCCTGCACGTCGTCAAGCCGCGCGACGACTACGATCCCGAGCGCCTCGACGTGCGCGCACTTCCCTATTGCTCCTACTACGTGTCGATCGAGGGGCACTGCCTGATGGCGGAGGAGGGGGGATATCGCACTTTCCCTTATCCGGTGTCGCGCTACGACAACGCGCCGGGCGAGACCTACGGCCGCGGCTGGGCCGACATCGTGCTGCCGAGCCTGAAAACCCTCAACGCCGAGAAGGCGACCTTCCTGACCCAGGGCCACCGCGCCGCCTCGCCGGTGCTGCTGCTGGCGGACGACGGCATCGTCGGCATGGACATGCGGCCGGGCGCGCAGAACAAGGGTGGGGTCTCGGCCAAGGGCGAACTGCTGGTCCACACCCTGCCGACCGGCGACATCCAGATTTCCAAGGAGATGATGGCGGAGGAGCGCGGCATCATCGACGACGTGTCGCTGGTCTCGCTGTTCAAGGTGCTGACCGATCACCCCAACATGACCGCCACCCAGGTCATCGAGTTGGTCAATGAGAAGGGGATGCTGGTGGCGCCGACGCTCGGCCGCCAGTTCACCGATTACGTCGGCGGCATGGTGCCGCGCGAACTCGACCTGATGGCCGAGATGCAGTTGATCGCCCCGATGCCGCCGCGGCTGCGCGAAGCCGTGATGGAGCAGGGGATCGGCGCCATCCGGGTGACCGACACCTCGCCGCTGGCGATGGCGGCCAAGGCCGGCAAGGCGGCGGGCTTCATGCGCACCGTGGAGTCGGTCAAGGAGCTGGTGAACATCACGCAGGACATGAGCCTGCTGGATCGGTTCAATTTCGACGCCGCGATCCCGGACATCGCCACCATCGGCAACACGCCCGAGAAATGGATGGCGGACGACGAGGCGGTGGCGGCGAAGCGCCAGGCGCGCGCGCGGGCGCAGCAGCGACAGGAGCAGATCCAGGCGATGCCGGCGCAGGCCGCGATGCTCAAGGCGCAGGCGACCGTCGCCAAGGCGCAACCCGGCCTCGCGCCCGGCCAGGGATTCGGCGGCCCGCAGCAATGAAATTCACCACGCCTGAGGACGCGCTGAAGTATTTCGGCGAGCAGAAGACCGCGTATCAGCTCGCCTTCGGGTCCGGCGGCGGCTCGGCCGTGCTGGAAGACCTCTCGATCTTTTGCCGGGGGCGCGAAACCTGCGTCGTTCCCGGCGACCGCGACCGCACCTTCGTCCTGGAGGGTCGGCGCGAAGTGTATCTGCGTATCCGGGACTATCTCGACCGCACGCCCGAGGAGCTCGTAGCCCTCAACACCAGGCCCGCCACAGGAGCGACAAGCCATGCCCGAAGCAGCAACGACCGCGACGACTGATTCCACCACCGCCGCGACGACCGCAGCCACCACAGCCGCAGCAACCACCGCCGCCCCCTGGCATCAGGGTGTCGACGCCGAGACCCTCGGCCATTGGCAGAACAAAGGCTGGAAGGTCGAGGACCCGAAGGAAATCGCGATCGCGGCCACCAAACAGGCGCGCGAACTCGAGAAGCATTTCGGCGTGCCGGCCGATCAACTCATCAAGATGCCCAAGCCCGACGCCAAGCCGGAGGACATCAAGGCGTTCCGCGCGCGCCTGGGCGTGCCGGCCGAGCCGAAGGACTACGACTTCTCCGCCGTCAAGGACGCGGCCGGCCAGCCGATCCCGGCCCCGCTCGCCGACGCGCTGCGCGCCGCCGCCCACACCGCCGGCGTGCCGAAGGACGCCGCCGCCACCATCGCGGCCGCCGTCGTCAAGCAGATGGACGACACGCGCGCCGCCGAGACCGCGACCCGCACCACCAAGATCGCGGCCGAGAAAGCGGCGCTCAAGGCCGAGTGGGGCCAGAATTTCGACTTCAACCACCTCAAGGCCATGGAAGGCGCGCGCCGGCTCGGCATTTCGCCGGAGGCGGTCCAGAACATGGAGAACGAGATCGGCTACAAGGCCACCATGGAGGCGATGCGCAAGATCGGCGCCGGCACCTCCGAGGACACCTTCGTCGACCGCGGCGCTGGCGGCAAAAGCGGCGTCGCCACGCGCGAAGGCGCCATCGCGCGCAAGGCCGAGCTGATGGCCGACCAGGCCTGGGGCAAGCGCTATGTCTCGGGCGACGTCGAGGCCAAGCGGGAAATGGACAACCTCAACACCCTGATCGACGGCAACGCGCAGGCCGCATAAGGAGCAAACCCATGGACATGACCGAGACGCCGACCCCCGCCGCGCCCGCCAAGCCCAGGCGCAAGCCCGTCCGCCGCAAGGCGGCCGCGGCGCCGAAGCCGGAACTGCCATCGGAGCTCGCCGGGCTCACCCCGACGGACTGCTGCGACGGGTGCAACGACAAGCGCTGCGCCATCTCGGGCAGCCCGGTCTGCGCCCATCCGTTCAAGGGCGGATTGCAGAGCAGCATGATGGGCGATCCCGCCGCGATGAAGCGCCACGGGGCGGCAAAAAAGGCGCTCGCGCACCTCAAGATCGAGATCGGCGCGGCCTGATCGCCACCCCCATCCGGGTGCGTTGCCGATTGTTTCGCACCCGGTAGATTGACCGCGTTCCTCGACGTTCGGGTCCCGCAAGGACAAGCCCGGCTTCGCGGCAGTTACGGCCCCCTCTCTGGACAAGGCCGAAGGTTTGATGGTCCCCGCGCGCGCACGCGCCGACGGGCAAGACCGCGGACGTTCGGATCCAATCCATAGGGGATAGCCGTGTCGGAAAATCTGCCCAAACTTTTCACCACCCAGTTCTCGACCGTGCTGGCCATCAAGCTCCAGCAGCGCCAGTCGAAGCTGCGCGGCCGCGTGATGGAAGGCTATCACGTCGGCAAGCAGGCTTCGCCGATCCAGTATATCGGCGCCATCCAGATGAAGCCGCCCGCGGGCCGCTTCGCCCCGATCGGCCGCCAGGACGTCGACTTCACGCGGCGCTGGGTGTTCCCGGTCGACCGCGACGCCAACCAGCTCATCGACACCTTCGACAAGCTGCGGACCGCGATCGAGCCGACGTCGCAGTATTCCGATGTCGCCGCCGCGGCCGTCGCGCGCGAATGGGACGACCGCATCATCGCGGCCGCCTTCTCGACCGCCCAGATCGGCGCCGACGCCGGGGGCCTCTCGACCGAGACCTTCTCGACCTCGTCGTGGCAGATCGCCTCGACCTTCGGGTCGACCGCCGCGTCCGGCCTCACCGTCGCCAAGATGATCGAGGCCCGGCGCATCCTGCGCAAGGCGCAGGTCAATGTCGACGAGGAGACCATGACCTGGGTGACCAACTCCCAGGGCGAGAGCGATCTTCTCAACCAGGCGCAGGTGGTGGCGTCCGACTTCAACGGCTCCAAGCCGGTGCTGGCGGACGGCAAGGTCACCCGCTTCCTGGGCTTCGACATCGTCTATTCGGAGCGCCTGATCTCGGCCTCGAACGTGCGGCAGAACATCGCCTTCACGCGCAGCGGCCTCTATCTCGGCATCTGGAAGGACACCGAGAACGACGTCGACCGCCGCAAGGACCTCAGCGGCCTGCCCTACCAGATCTACACGATGATGACCTCCGGCGCGACGCGGCTCGAGCCGGGCAAGGTGCTGCAAGTGCTCTGTGCCGATACCTCGGCTGCGGCCGACGTGACCCCGTAAGGAGGACCCCATGTCCGTCGACCACGTCAAATCCACCTTCGTCACCAACCTCGACGCGTCGCCCGTCGTCCAGAACACGGCCGGCGAGGGCGGACCCGCCGCGCTCAAGAGCAACGAGGGCTACGCCACTGCGGTCGCATCGTCCTCGGTCGACGCGACCTACCAGCTCGTCCGGGTGCCGTCGAACAGCAAGGTCAAGTCGATCATGTTCGAGTCGGCGGCGCAGACCGCCGGCAAGTTCGACCTCGGCCTCTACTACGCGACCGACGGCGAGGGCGGCAAGCCGACCGCCCTTCTGGCCGCGGCCGCGATCGACCAGGATTTCTTCGCCACGGCGATCGATTGCGCCGCGGCGGTCGTGCCCACCGAGGTGGTCAACGAGTCCGGCACCTACACCATCGACAAGCGCGTACAGCCGCTGTGGCAGGCCGTCGGGCTGACTGCCGACCCGGGCGGCTATTTCGACATCGTCGCCACCGTGGTCACCACCGCGGTCACCACCGGCGCCGGCGTGTTCGGCATCCGCGTGTCCTACACGGATTGAGGATCTGCGATGGCAAGCCATTTCGTCAGCCTCAACCGCGGCGTCGAGGGCAGCAAGTTCTCCGACTTCACCTTCGGGACGTCGTCGACCGCGACCGACAGCATCGAGCTGCGCGTGCTCGACGGCAACGGCCTGTCCAAGATGGACGTCATCAAGGCGCTGGAGGCGTTCGAGCATCTGTTCGGGAATCCCCAACTGGTCAAGCTCGGCGCCTTCGACGTGTCGGGGTAGCGCCATGAGCTTGGTGAAAACCTACAAGCCGGCGCACGACGATGAGGTCGCGCGCAGCGAAAGCGTGCGGCAGTCCGCGATGGTGGCCGGCGTCTCGCAAGCGACCGCCAAGGCCGCCGACATTGCGCATTACCGGGCCTGCGTGGCCTCGGCCTTGCTCAACGGTACCAACCCGGCGGTGTTCCGGTTCGCCCTGTGGGAACTCGGCACCAACGGCTCATAGGAGCAGATCGATGCGACCCTTCATCCGAATCCTTCCGCTGCTGGCGGTTCTCGCCTTCCCGGCGCTCGCGGCCGCCCAGGTTCAGTTCCAGCCGTCCGGCACCAAGCTCGACGCCGCCACCACGGTCTGCCCGTTCGCGGCCTCGCCGGTCGCGGTCAACCAGCAGGAGACCGTCACCTGCACGCCGCCGGCCGGCATGTTCGTCTACATCACCGGGCTGTCCTTCGACGTCTGCACCAACGGCACCGGCACCGCTGCCAACCAGGTCACCTTCACGTCGACCAACCTGACCGGCTCCCCGGTGTGGAGCTTCTCGATCGCGGCCACCGCCTCGATCTGCCAGCATTGGTCGGAGCCGCTGACCACCCCGCTGAAATCGACCGCCGCCGGCACCGCGGTGACCATCGTGTCGCCCGCCGCCGCGACCAACAACAGCTACCACGCGCGCGTCTACGCCTATTTTGCGCCCTGATCGGAGCCGCGCGTGAAGGCCCGCCTCGCCCTCCTCGGACTGCTGCTCACCGCCGCTCCCGCGGCGGCCGACCAGTTCCAGACGCCCTATGGCTTCGCGCCGGGCGCGGTGCAGGAATGTCTCAACAGCACCGGCTTCACCGTGCCGTGCTTCATGTCCGACCTCAATCCGTCGGTCAGCAAGCCCTTCATGCAGCCAAGCCCGGGCGACCGCGCCCGCATCGTCACCATCAGCCCCAACAGCGGCGCGCCCAACCAATACGCGGCCGGCGCCATCCCGATCACCGGCAACGCCACCGGAACCACCGGCGCCGTGGTCGGCACGCTGGCGGCGCTCACCGGCAAGCTCACCTGGATCTGCGGCTTCAACGTCTCGGGCATCGGCGGGACCGCCGCGATCGGCCCGATCACCATCGCGGGGATCAAGACCAGCTCGATGGTCTACCAGCTCGCATCGACCGCCTCCGGCGCCTTCCTGACCCAGACCTTCACGCCCTGCATTCCGGCGAGCGCGGTCAACACCGCGATCACCATCACCACCACGGCCGACGGCACCGCCACCGCGGTCTCGGTCAACTCCTGGGGCTTCCAGCAGTAGCGGGGTGAGCCGGGGTGCGTTGCGGGGCCGGGATGGCTGCCGCAGCGTGCGGACATGTCCGCCTTCCTCCTTCCCGTCGACATCGCCAACCGCGGGCTGCAGCATTGCGGCAGCGATCGCATCGCCACCTCCGATTTCTCCGAAATCTCGGTGCGCTCGTCCGAATGCGCCTTCGTGTACGACAAGCTTCGGCGCGCCGAGCTGCAGCGCAACACCTGGCGTTTCGCGATCCGCGAGGCGGTGCTGCGGCCGGTCGGCGCCACCACCATGCTGCTGGTGCCGGCGCTGTGGGTCGCCAGCACCACCTATTTCGTGGGCTCGATCGTGTCGGACTCGGCCGGCATCCCGTGGGTGTCGCAGATCCCCAACAATCTCAACTTCCAGCCGGGCACATCGAGCGCCTGGGCCGAGTATTTCGGCCCGATGACGGTGTCGGCCTATGATTCGACCACCACCTATTTCGCCGGCGAGCTGGTCTATACGGCGGCGGGCGACGGCACCAACCGGGTGTTCGTCTCGCTCATCAGCGCCAATGCCGACGTGCCGGGCACCGCGACCGCCTGGAGCGCCACCGGCACCTATTTCAAGAACCAGACCGTCACCCGAACCTCGGTCGTCTACCAGAGCCTGATCGACCTCAACGTCAACCAGGACCCAGCCTCGGCGCCGGCGCTCTACAATGCGGGCACCACCTACGGGGCCGGCGCGCGCGTGGGCGCGTCGGACGGCGTGATCTACACCTCGGTCGGCGCCGGCAATCTTGGGCACGACCCGACCACCGACGCCGGCGTGCACTGGACCAACACCGGCGTCCTCAACCCATGGACCACGGTGTTCGTCGGCGGCTCGGGCTCGCTCAACTGGCGGCAGATCGGCGGCGCCGAGTTCCCGATGGGCGTCACGGTGTCGCCGCTCTACACGCTCTATCCGCCGGGCGCGGGGCCGTCGTGGCAGGACACCACCCGCAACGTCTACCGGCTGCCGGCCGGCTTTCTGCGCAAGGCGGCGCAGGACCCCAAGGCGGGCGCCGCCTCCGATCTCGGCGCCCCGTCGAACCGCGGCTATGACGACTGGGAGTTCCAGGACAAGTTCCTGGTCTCCTCGCAAAGCGACCCGATCGTGCTGCGCTTCGTGGCCGACACGGTCGACGTCACGTCCTTCGACGACATGTTCTGCGAGGGCCTGGGCGCGCGCATCGGCTTCGAGGTGTGCGAGCGGGTGACGCAGTCCTCGGCCAAGAAGCAGACCATCGCCGGCGTCTACCAGAAGGTGATGAGCGAGGCGCGCACCGTCAACGCCATCCTGACCGGCAGCGAGGAGCCGCCGCTCGACGATTATTTGGCCGTCCGGTATTGAGCCATGGCCGAGGCCTCATTCGCCCAGGTCAGCTTTCTCGGCGGGGAATGGTCCCAGCGCATGCAGGGCCGCTTCGACCGGCCGGACTATCGCACCGCGCTCAACGTCTGCCTCAACGCCTTCCCGACCGAGACCGGCGCCTGGACGCGGCGGCCGGGGTCGCGTTTTGCCGCCACGACGCGCGGCGGCGCGACCGGCAAGCTGATCAAGAACGATTTCCAGGCGGCGGCGGCCTACACGATGGAGTTCACCGACGGCTTCCTGCGCTTCTTCAGCGGCGCGACGCTGGTCACCACCAACGACGACCAGGTGATCGTCGCGATCTCGACCGCCAACCCGGCCGTGGTGCAGACCACCGCGGCCACCACCTGGGCGACCGACGACCAGGCGATCTTCAAGCTGCTCGGCACCAGTTGCCCGCTGCTGCAGAACCGCACCTTCAAGCTCACCAAGATCGACACCACGCATTTCTCGCTCAGGGATGCGATCACCGGCGCCAACATCGACGGCGCGACGCTGGGCGTGGCGTCGCTCGCGGCCGGCGCCACCATCGCGCGGGTGCGCGAACTCGTCACGCCCTACACCGGCGGCACCTGGTCGTCTCTGCGCGCCGTGCAGACCCTGTCTATCGTCAACGGCGCGTCGGTGGTGCAGGCCGTTCTGCTGCAGCCCGCGACGGCGCCCTATGTGCTCAGCGTCACGGCCGCGCCGACCACGTCCGACTACGCGACCTTCTCGATCGCGGCAGCGGGCCTGCTCGATGGCCCCTATCTCGACCCCGTGGCCGATGTGCTGCTGCTGACCGGCATCAGCGGCTCTGTCGGCATCGTCACCGGGCTGGCCGCCTTCGCGGCGACCGATGTCGGCCGGATTATCCGCATCTTTGTCGAGCCGCCGTTGTGGAACTCAAGCATCAATTATCAAGCTTCCGAAATCGTCACCTCCCCGGAGAGCGGCAAGTTCGGGCCGTACTGGACCTGCATCAAGGCACCCGGCACCAATGCGCCCGGCGGCGACCCGACCATGTGGGCGCCGGCGCCGAATATCGACAGCACCGCACGCTGGATCTGGGCGGTCATCACGGGCTTCACCAGCCCGACGGTGGTGACGGCGACGATCAAGGTCGGGGCTCCGCTCTATCAGATCGCCGGCGTGCCGACCCAGGGCGTCTATTCGCTGTTTCGTCTCGGCGTCTACAACAGCGTCACCGGCTGGCCGAGCGTCGGCACCTTTCATGAGGGCCGCCTGTGGCTCGCCGGTGCCATCGCCAATCGCATCGACGCGAGCTGCGCCAACGATCCCTTCAACTTCGCGCCGACCACGCTGGGCGCCGTCGTGCTGGCGTCGAGCGCCATCAGCTACACCTTCAACGCGCCCGACGTGAACCCGATCTATTGGATGGTGCCCGACCTGCAGGGCGTGATCTGCGGCACCAAGGCGGGCGAGTGGCTGGTGCAGTCGCCCGCGACCGGGCCGCTGGCGCCGACCAATATCGCGGCGCGCCGCGTCACCAAGGTGGGCTGCGCCAACATCGAGCCGCGCCGCACCGAGCACACGCTGTTGTTCCTGCAGGCCTTCGGCCGCAAGGTGATGGAATATTTTGCCGACATCTATTCGGGCAAGTTTTCCGGGCCGCACGCCTCCTTCACCTGGAAGCACCTCACCGCCGGCGGGGTGGACGAGATCGCGTATCAGCAGGAGCTGATCCCGATGCTGTGGCTGCGCGTGAAGGGCGCGCTGGTCAGCGCGGTCTACAAGCGCGACACGCTCACCACCGCGCAGGGCCCCACTATCTCCGCCGGCGCCCCGCATACCCTCGGCTCCGGCCGCACGGTCGAGAGCATCAGCGTCGGCCCCTCGGTCGGCGGCAATTACGACAGCCTGTCGATGATCACCAACGACGCCGCCAGCGGGGTCCGCCATGTCGAGGTGCTGACCGACCTGCTGGACGAGGGCGCGGATTCGGCCGACGCCTGGTTCCTCGACGACGCGGTGCGGCCGAGCTCGACCACCACCACCAGCGTGGCGAGCGCGGGCGCGCCTTACGGCGGCATGACGCTCAACGGCTTGTGGCACCTCAACGGCAAGACCGTGCAGGTGTGGGCGGGCGGGGTGGACTGCGGCAACCGCGGCGACAACCTCACCACGTTCACGGATTTCCTGGTCACCGACGGCGCGGCCTTCGTGCCCTATGGCGACGGCGTGTCGGCCGGCAGCGGGGCCGGGCTGTTCACGGCGGCTTTCGCGGCCGCCGCCGCCGCGGCCGGCACCATCGTGGTGGGCTTCACCTACAACTCGGACGGCCAGGTGGTGCGCCCCGCGACGCCGCAGGAGAGCGGCGCGCGCTCCGGCCCGGCGCTCGCCAAGACGCGTCGCGCCGACAAGTTCGGCCTGCTGGTCGAGGGCACGGCCGGCCTGGCGATCGGCACCACTTTCGCCAGTCTCAAGCCGGTGCTGTTCAAGCTCGCCGACGGCCACACGACGCTCGCCCCGAACGTGACCTTCACGGGCATCCACCGCGACGCGCTCGGCGACGACTACAGTTTCGACGGCATGGCGTGCTGGCGCATCGCGCGGCCCTATCCGGCCAACCTGGTCGCGATGGGCAGCTTCCTCCAGACCCAGGATTCATGAGGCCATGCCCGGACTGGACAGCGTTTTCAGCAACGTCGGCGGCGCGGTCTCCGACCTGTTCTCGGCGAAGGCCTACGGCTTCAAGGCCAAGGGCGCGCGCATCGAGCAGGGGATGTACAACGACGCCGCGGTCTTCGCCGACCAGAACGCCGTCTATACGGAACGCTCGACCGCCATCAAGGTGGCGCAGCAGGATCGCCAGAACCTCAAGCTGATCGGGGGGCAGACGGCGGACATCGCGGGCGCCGGCTTCGCGGCGTCTGGCTCGGCGCTCGACATCCTCGCCGAGAGCGCCAGCCAGGGCGCGCATGCCCGCCAGGTGCTGGGCTTCCAGGGCCAGATCACCGAGGCCGGCTACCAGCAGCAGGCCAAGGCGCTGCGCGCGCAGGGCGACGCGGCGGGCGTGGCGGCGGAAGCGGCCGACACGGCGGCCGAGGGGGCCGGCATCTCGGCCGCGATCCACGGGGTCGCGGCGATCTTCAGCTTGGGCAGCGCCATCTCGGGCGGATTCGGCGGCGGGCCAGAACCCGCCGGCGTCAAGGGGATCGGATAAATGCCCGGCAACATCCGCGAAGCCCCCGCCCAGGACCTGTCGATCCAGCCGACCGAGCGCGGCATCGACGCCTTCCAGCAGGCGGCGCGGCGGGTAGGCGCGTTCTATTCGCAGGCGGCGGACGACTTCACCGGCGAGGGCCAGCGCCTTGGCAGCGCCGTCAAGGCAGCCGGCGACGTCGCCGTGAAGGCGGTCGAGCACCACGAGATCAATACCAGCGCGGCGAACTTCGCCAAGCTCAACAACGACCTCACCACCAAATGGAACGAGATCGCCAAGAACGCCGACCCCAACGACCCGACGGTGGCGACGCAGTTCCGCGAGCAGGTGCTGGAGCCCGCGCTGGAGAAATTCGGCAACCAGGGATTCTTGACCGAGGGCGGACAGAAATGGGCGGAGGGGCATACCGCGAGCCTGCGCCAGCACATGTACGACAAGACCGCGGCCGACATGTCGGTGCTCGCCGGCGAGGCCATCAAGGTCAACGCGGCCAAGACTGTCAACAACCTGTCGAGCACGGTGCAGCAGGACCCGTCGTCGATCGACTTCGCGCTCAAGACGGCGGACTCGTCTTTCGGCGGCATCATCGATTCCAGCCCGAACCTCAACGCGGCCGACGCCGGGCGGGTGCGCACCCAGCTTTTGCAGCACGCCAAGGAGCAGATCGTCAAATCGGCGGCGCTCGGCTACATCGAGAAAACCGGCGAGGTCCCGAAATGGGCCACCGATCCGAAATATGCCGACTACATCAACGGCGCCGAGCTCAAGCAGCTTTCGCAGGCGGCGCGCTATTACAACCGTCTCAACGAATCCGAGAACCGCGCCGCCCAGGCGCAGCGCGAGCACGCGGATAAAGTCGATTTCAACTCCAAGATCAACGACCTCGAAATCAGCACGATCCCCAAGAACGCCGGCGAGAAGCCGACGCTGCCGACGGACTATTGGCAGCGGCTGCGCGAGCTCGCCACCCATCCCGGCGCCGCGCTCGAGCCTGGCCGGCTGCGCACCATGGTCAACAACGGGGAGGCGCTGACCGACCGTCTCAACAAGCCGGAGCCGATCTCGCGCGTGTCGCACAGCACCACGATGGCGCTGCTCACGCGCATCCGGGCGAGCGACGCCAGCAAGCTGACCGACAATTCAGCGATCTACGACGCCTTCCAGAGGGGCGAGCTCAACAACGCCGACTTCAATTTCCTCAACAGCGAGTTCAACAACCTGCGCACGCCGGAAGGCTTGGCGCTCGACAAGGAGCGCGGCAATTTCTCCAAGAGCTTTGCGCGCCTGATCGACGGCAACATGAGCGACATCGGCGTGCATTCGGTGCTCGGCACGCAGCGCATGTACGAGTTCGAGATGGACGCACGCCGGCAGGAGGCGGTGCTGCGCCAGAAGGGACTCGACCCGCACCTGACCTATGATCCGCGCTCGGAATACTTCTTCGGCCGGCCCGAGAACATCGCCAAATACCGGGTGTCGATGCAGGAGGCGCAGAAATACGAAAAGACCTTGAAGACGATGGACGAGCAGAACGCCAAGGGCGGCGGCAACCTGACGGGCCCGGGCAAGACCATCACCGGCGTCGAGGTGAAGGACGCGCCCGTGCCGAAAAAGGGCGAGCGCAAGGAGTTCAAGCAGGGTTGGGGCGTGTGGGACGGGGCCGCCTGGGTCCCTGAAAAGGCCAAGTGATGGCCGGCGAACTCCCCGACGCGCCATGGGCCGAGCCGCTGCAGGATGCCCCATGGGTCAAGCCGGCCGAGCCGCCGCCCGCGCCGCGCCCGACCGGTTATCTCGACCGCGTGGCGGCCGACTGGAAATCGGACATCGCCGACATCTTCCACGAGGGCGTCGAGGCCACCATGGCGGCGCCGGGCCAGCTTCTCGGCCTCTCCCCGCCGACCGGCTACGAGGACCTCGGCCGCGACATGGAGAAAAAGCTGGTCGGCATCGGGGCGTCTCCCGAGGAGGCAAAGCGCGAATCCGACTACATGCTGCGCCGGTTGCAGCGCAACCAGGGCCTTCTCGGGCTGATCGGCGGCCCGTTGCAGGCGATCACATCGCCGTTGTTCGGCGCCTACCGGGCGACCGTCAGCCGGCCGCTGGAGGAGGCGACGGGCTTCCCCAAGGAAGCCACCGAGCAGTTCACCATGGTGGGGCTGGCGGCCGCCGGCATGGTGCCGCACACGGTCGGGCGCGTGCGCATCAGCCGCGACGGCGAGGTCACCGCGCAGGCGATCGGCGAATTGCCGAAGGAGGCCGATTTCAAGACCTCGGCGGAAATCCTCGGCGGCGAGCACACCGAGACCAACCTGCGCCGCGCCTGGGACGAGGATGGGATTCACCCGGCCGAGGCGGTGAACGACGCGCGCCAGGACGCCTTCGTGAAGCATGACCTGACCAAGGAAGCCAAGCCGGTCGAACTCGACCCGGAACTGTTCGACACGCTGGCCGAAACCGGCGGCATGCCGCTACGCGGGCTGGGCGCCGACGTGGCGGGCGAGCCGCGCGCAGACGTGCCGCTGAGCACGCAGCCCCCGGCGCCGCCCGGCCGGCTGATGACGGCGGCGCACGACGCGGCCGCCAAGCTGACCGACATCGGCCGCGACATGCAGATGCTGGTCGCCCCGATGGCGCGCGGCACCACCGAGAGCATGGCGATCGCTAAGGATTTTGC